>Ga0209231_1000266_pt1 | contig 33918 bp, 26 predicted proteins | sample Deesub45470m_DNA_FD_188086 | JGI IMG/M metagenome (GOLD analysis project Ga0209231, IMG submission 188086) | Deep subsurface microbial communities from North Pacific Ocean - 450_OLKR46/470m Metagenome (SPAdes) (version 2) | ecosystem: Environmental > Terrestrial > Deep subsurface > Unclassified ... | reverse complement strand
ATATAATGCTTATGACTCAGTCACAAACACCCACACTTATCAGTCATTCAATTTGTTAAAGAACAGTGCCTTTCGGCTCAATCGTTAAGCGCTTTGCGTTAACGAGGTGCGCATTGTACAGGGGTTTAAAATTCCGTCAATACTTATTTTCGGAAACTTTAAAACTTCTTAAAGTTGGTTGCGGGAACAGGATTTGAACCTGTGACCTTCGGGTTATGAGCCCGACGAGCTGCCAGACTGCTCCATCCCGCGTCCGATTCGACCATATGTAGCGCCGAGAGATGAGACTATAGCAAGCTTTGAAGCCATCTGTCAATGTATGTTTGATATTTTTATAGACCAAAACTATTAGATTTATTGCCTGAAAATTAAAAAACCCTAAGCCATGAAGGACTTAGGGTTTAAAAGACAATTAAAATTCATTTGAAATTATTTTGCTACCGCCCCAAACACTTTTTTAAGGATACTGCTTGCTTGTCCAATCGGGTCTTTACGGATAGCGGCTTCTTCTTTTGCAATCATTAAATATAGACCATCTAATGCTTTGTTTGTCACGTATTGCTCAATGTTGGCATCATCTTTATTAACAACACCAAATTGACTGCCTAATTCGGCATATTTGTTGTATGTCTGTGCAAGTTGCACTTTAGAGGTTGCGTCTTTAACAATTGGCAAAAACTTTTCGCTCATTTTTGTTGAAGTTGTCCTTTTGAAGTACTGCGTAGCGGCATCTTCTGGGCCAGTCAAAATAGCTTTTGCATCTGCCAAACTCATTTGCTTAATCGAATCCACTAATAAGGCTTTGGCTTCTGGCGCTGCAGCCTCAGCTGCGCGATTCATTTTTAACACTAAAGCATCAGACTGCTCTCCCATACCAATTAACTTCATGCCTTTCTCAACCTTTTTAAGAGAGTCTGGCAGTGGTATTTTCACTTCAGGGTTACCGAAAAATCCGTTTGCAATGCCTAAGCTACTCACGGCTTTATCAACGCCTTGGGTTAAAGCTGTTTTCAATCCGCTATTGACTTCCGCATTACTTAGCGAATCTACACTCGTATTATTACTGGTTTTGCTAGGACTGCTTTTCGTTGCTTCTGTCGCAATAGACTCTAAATCTTTCAAGCTCCACGCATTAGCCTGACAACCTATTGTTGCCAAGGCCAAAACTAAAATTGTTTTTTTCATCTATTACTCCTCAAGTGATATTAACGATACATATATTCTTACCAAGTGTACCCTTTTTTATTTCACTCAGAAGCGAAAGTGCCTAGATTTTAAAAGATTTTACATTCCAAATATTGTCCGCATACTCTCCAATAGTTCTATCACTAGAGAATTTAGCCACACGCGCCACATTGAGAATCGCGCGACGAGACCACTCTTCTTGATCTTTGTAGACTTCTGAGACTTCATCTTGCTTGGCAATATAACTAGCATAGTCAGCTAGCAATAAATAGTTATCGCCATTTTTCATTAAGTTATCAAAGATAGCTTGATAACGACCAGGCTCCTCTGCTGAGAAGAATCCGCTAGCAATCATATCTAATACTTCTTTTAGATCTGAATTTGCATGGTAGAAATCCCATGGGTTATAGCCATTTGCTTTTGTTGCCGCAACTTCTGGCGTTGTTAAACCAAAGATAAAGATATTATCATCACCCACTTCTTCTTTAATTTCTACATTTGCGCCATCTAAGGTACCAATGGTAAGCGCGCCATTGAGTGCCATTTTCATATTGCCAGTACCACTTGCTTCGGTGCCAGCTGTTGATATTTGTTCAGACAAATCACTACCCGGGAATAGAAGTTCGGCAGCTGACACTTCATAGTTTGGATAAAACACCACTTTAAGCTTATCGCCAACCGCAGGATCGTTATTCACTACTTCAGCAACATCATTAATCAGGCGAATAATGAGTTTGGCCATCCAGTAACCTGGCGCGGCCTTACCGCCAAAAATAACAGCGCGTGGCGTCATGTTACTTGCCTCACCTTTGCGAATGCGGTTATACATCGCGATAATATGCAACACATTCAGCAATTGTCGTTTGTATTCATGAATCCGCTTAATCTGCACATCAAATAAAGCGTCGGCATTCAGCTTAACGCCTGTCAGTGATTCAATCTTGTTGGCTAATCGCTGTTTATTCTGCTTTTTAACGACTCTGAAGGCTTTGCGGAAATCTTTATCATCTGCCAATGGCGACAATTTAACCAGTTTGCTCAAGTCTTTCTGAAAGCCAGTGCCAATCGCTTTGGTTATCAGTGCAGTTAACTCAGGGTTTGCTTGGTTTAACCAACGTCTTGGCGTAATGCCGTTGGTGACATTGGTTAATTTATTCGGATAAATTTTATGGAAATCCGCAAATAAAGTTGTTTTAAGCAATTCGCTATGCAGTGCAGCAACGCCATTCACGGTGTGGCTACCCACCACAGCCAAATGCGCCATCCGAATGCGCTTTCCATTCGCTTCATCAATGATTGATACACGTTGCAGCAATGCATTATCGCCTGGAAACTGGTGATTCACCATGTGTAAAAACTCGTGATTAATCCGGTAGATAATTTCCAAATGGCGCGGCAACAAGCGTCCAAACAATTCTAGCGACCATGTTTCAAGCGCTTCTGGCATTAAGGTATGATTGGTGTAGGCAAACACTTTTTGCACCAAACCCCATGCGAAATTCCATTCCAATCCATGCAAATCAACCAGTTGGTACATCATTTCAGCGACACCAATCGATGGATGGGTATCGTTTAATTGAATAGCCACTTTGTCTGGTAAAGCGCTCCAATCTTTTTTGCTTTTAATTTCACGGGTCGACAAGAAGCGGCGCAAAATATCCTGAATTGAAGCAGAGACAAAGAAATACTGTTGTTTTAATCTTAATTCTCGGCCAGAAGCTGAAGCATCATTTGGGTAAAGCACTTTAGAAATGGTTTCTGAGTCATTTCGCATTTCAACAGATTGCTCATAATTACCTTCATTAAACTGACCCAAGTCGAACTCTTCCGTTGCTTTGGCAGACCACAATCTAAGATTATTTACCGTATCCGTTCCATAACCTGGCACTGGCACATCGTAAGCCATAGCAACCACGTGCTGCTCATCAACCCAGTGACTCTGCGAGCCCTCTTCTGTATTCGTGTGAACCACCTTACCGTAAAACTTAATGGTATAAGCAGATTCTGGTCGTTGGAATTCCCAAATATTATCGTAACGTAACCAATTATCTGGATTTTCTACTTGCTGACCATTCTCTAAGGTCTGCTTAAACATGCCATACTCATAACGAATACCGTAGCCTGTTGCTGGAATATCCATTGTTGCCATTGAATCTAAGAAGCAAGCAGCTAATCGCCCTAAACCGCCATTACCCAAAGCAGCATCATGTTCCATCTCAACCGCTTCTTCTAAACTGTGGCCCAAAGATTTCAACCCTTTGCTCAGCTCATCATTAATGCCCAAATTCAGTGCAGCATTGCTCATCATGCGCCCAATTAGGAACTCTAATGAGAGATAGTAAATGCGTTTTGGATCTTCATCATTGTAAGCAGATGCCGTTCTTACCCAACGCTCAACGACATGATCTCTAACCGTGTGTGCAGCAGTGTCATACCAGTCTCTAGGCGTTGCCGTCTCGTCAGTTTTAAAAGAGGAGAAAACAAGGTGATTGCGTAATGCTTGTTTAATGGACGTTAATTTTGGCATGGGTTTCCTATTCAGCGTTTAAGTGACAATAGTTAGACAATGATTACAATAATTAAAGTTATGCAAGTATCACGCCAACTATTAGATGCTTAATGTTTGCATGATGTAAATCTAAAAACAATCTACAGCACAAGTGTGTTGAAAATATGAAAAAGCCCTTGTATTTTAAAACAAGGGCTTTTGAAATGGTAATTGATTATACCAGCAGCGCATTCACTCTGCGCACAAAACTGGCAGGATCGTTAAGCTGACCGCCTTCTGCAAGTAATGCTTGGTCAAACAATACGCGCGTGTAGTCATTAAACTTAGTTTCGTCTTTCTCAACTTTTAGCTTTTCAACTAAACGGTGCGCTGGATTCACTTCCAGTACAGGTTTGGCGTCTGGTGCATTTTGTCCAGCCGCTTTTAGCATACGCGCCAAGTTGCCAGATAAATCGTGTTCGCCCGCCACCAAACAAGCTGGTGAATCAGTTAAACGATGCGTCACACGCACTTCTTTCACATCATCACCTAGCGCTTTTTGAATGCGCTCGATTAAGTCTTTAGACTCTTCTTCGACTTTCTTTTGCGCTTCTTTTTCAGATTCATCTTCCAATTGACCTAAGTCCAAATCGCCTTTGGCTATCGATTGTAATTTTTTACCATCAAACTCACTTAACCCACCTAACATCCATTCATCAACTTTGTCAGACATCAACAATACTTCAATGCCTTTTTTACGGAAGATTTCCAAATGTGGCGAATGCTGTGCTGCAGCAAAGCTATCTGCTGTAATGTAGTAAATCGCTTCTTGGCCTTCTTTCATACGCGCAATATAGTCAGCAAAACCCACATCTTGCGTTTCGGTATCGTTGTGTGTAGAAGCAAATCTTAATAGTGCTGCAATTTTGTCTTTGTTCGTAAAATCTTCGCCTGGACCTTCTTTCATGACTCGACCAAACTCAGTCCAAAATTTTGCATACTCTTCTGGTTTATTTTTCGCTAAATCTTCTAATAAGCCCAATACTTTATTCACAGACCCTTTTTTAATCACATCCACATCACGACTGTCTTGTAGCAACTCACGCGACACATTTAATGGCAAGTCAGCGCTATCAATCACACCGCGAATAAAACGTAAATATTGCGGCATCAACTTTTCAGCATCTTCCATAATAAATACGCGTTTGACATAAAGCTTAATCCCATTGCTACGATCGCGGTCGTATAAGTCAAACGGGGCTTTAGCTGGCACATAAAGTAATGAAATATATTCTTGGTTGCCTTCTACACGATTATGCGTATAGGTCAGCGGATTTTCCATATCATGCGCTAGGTGCTTGTAGAATTCTTGATACTCTTCTTCGGTAATGTCTTTTTTGCCACGCGCCCACAATGCTGAAGCTTGGTTAACGGTTTCGTCTTCATCCGTTGTGACCATTTCACCGCCTGCGCCATCTTCGCCGTCTTTCCATTCTGATTTTTTCATCAAAATTGGCAAAGTAATATGGTCAGAGTATTTACGAACGATTGATTTCAATTTCCAATCATTCAGAAACTCATCTTCCTCTTTACGTAAATGCAAAATCACATCAGTACCGCGACTGGCTTTTTCAACTGTATCTAGAGTGAAATCACCCTCACCTGCGGATTCCCACTTAACCGCTTCTTTGCTACCCGCACGACGGGTTACCAAAGTCACTTTGTCAGCGATAATAAAAGCAGAATAGAAACCAACACCAAACTGACCAATTAAATTAGCATCTTTCACTTGGTCGCCAGACAATGCCGTCATAAAATCTTTGGTACCAGATTTAGCAATCGTACCAATATTGTTAACTACTTCTTCGCGCGACATACCAATGCCATTATCTGAAATAGTCACTGTGCGCGCTTTTTTATCAAAGGCAACGCGAATATTCAACTCGCTGTCATCTTCATATAAGCTGCCATCTGCCAATGCCTCAAAGCGCAACTTATCTGCCGCATCTGACGCATTTGAAATCAATTCACGCAAGACAATTTCTTTGTTGGAATACAAAGAATGAATCATGAGATGCAATAACTGCTTAACCTCTGCTTTAAACTCCATTTTTTCTGATTGATTTTTAGCCATTTTTTTCCTTTTATCCGTTTTGTTAATCCGTTAAACTTTGTTTTGCCTTTTGGGCTTTGATTACATTTTGGGTTGAAAGTGAAAATTTCAAGTATTCAGGCAATCAATTGTGGAGTAATAATGGCAAAAATTACGGTAAAAGAAGTCAATCAACAGACATTTCGTGTGACTGTTATATCCAATAGCACCACAGAACATGATGTCAATGTCGAGCCAGCTTACGCCAAACGCCTTTGCCACGACCAGCTAACAACCGCAGAATTAGTCGAAAAATCCTTCGAGTTTTTATTAGCAAGAGAATCTAACACCAGCATATTAAGGCGCTTTGATTTAAAAGTGATTAGCCACTACTTCCCCGAGTATGAGGCGGAAATGGCCAAGCTTTAAATAGCTCAGCCAGAAATAGATTAGTTAGCGACTAATTGATTGAGCGCCTGCTGCGCCAAGACAAAACCAAAAGTTGCTGTGATACTGACACTAGAACCATAACCCGCGCAGTTCAATCCTGTAAGGCTAGCGGAATCCACATCACAAACCTCAGCAGGTTTAATCACAGGCTCATCAGAATACACGCATTGAATACCAAATTTTGCTGATTTTTTTGTATTGGCCGCCTTAGGAAAACCATGGTCACGGCGCAATTGATTACGCACTTTAGCTAGCAACTTATCTCCCGTCACACTCGCCATATCAGCCAGTTGAATCCGCGTCGGATCTAAGCGCCCACCAGCACTGCCTGACATAATGAATGGTATTGCCTTGAGTTTGCAAAAACTTACCAACGCAATTTTTGCTTTGGCATCATCAGTACAATCTAAAATGACATTGCATGACCTATCCAATACAGTTGCAACATTGTCTGGCGTAATAAAATCTTCAACTTCATGCACAATACACTGTGGATTGATTTGTAATAGTCGCTCACCCATTGCGCTAACTTTCGCTTTGCCAAAATTACCCTCCAAAGCATGAATCTGCCGATTCACATTCGATTCAGCAACATTATCCAAATCAATCAAAGTGATTTGACCAACCGCGTTACGTGCAAGGGCTTCCGCCGCCCAAGAACCCACGCCACCAATACCAACAACCATCGCATGCGCAGATTGCAATTTGACCAAACCAGCCTCTCCATACAATCGACGCACACCGCTAAAACGACGCTCAAAATCAAGATTTTTATTCATGCTGGCAATATAGCAAATTTGAATCATTAACGTCCAATGAACGGGCAAAAATAGTCTCTATCGCACTGCATCATTTTTGGAATGCCATATTGTAAATGCGCCATAGACATTCAAAAGACCAAAAAGCCGAATAGCAGTTTGATCTTACTCTGACCCCATTGATTTATTGGAAAATATCGTATGTTTTCTTATCTATGTCAACTTCAATATAAATTAATTTTTTGCGGTTTATATGTGTATCTTTACCTTGTGAAATTGATTCAATATCTCTTGACATACTACCCCAACCATCGCTTAAAAGAGTTCTTTTCTTCTTTGAAGTTGGGTAACAGTTACCATCTATACCATTAAAAATAGATTGCATATCTCTATTTTTATCAGGTGTCATTTCAAGCAAGCCGATTATTGGGTTTGGAGATGCAACATCAAAAGGTAATTGTGTTAGCTTAATATCTTCTTTATTTTTATAGTAGTTTATTTTCATTAAATAATCATAAACACATTGCTGGTTATTTAATAAAACTGGAATATATACGAGGTTACTTTTCTGACTAGTACATCCTATCATTCCAAAAACCACGCAAAAAAGCAGTACAAAACTCTTTACTTTAATCATTTAAATTTACACCTCTTCCAAAATCAATGGGGTCAGGCTCCTTTGATTTCCATTAATCCTGATTCAATAAAACGCCTTCTATTGTAAAGTCAATTAATACCGCGATGTTGTTTAATTAAATCATAAGCCACTTGAATCTCTTTTGCAGTTTCTGTAGCGACGGCAATCATATCTTCTGGCAACCCCTGCCCCATGAGTTTATCGGGGTGATATTGGCTCATTAATTTACGATATGCGCGTTTGACTTCTTGGTCACTGCTGCTTTCTGCTACGCCAAGGGCTTTGTAGGCATCGGCAAGAGCTGTGGCTGATTGTGGCTGACCTGAGGCAAAGTGGGATTGGTTAAGCACCATCTCTAGCATTTGATTAAATGCGGTTTGGCTACAACCTAGGCGTAGTGCGACTTTTTCTAGCAAGGCTTGTTCTGCAGCATCTATGTTGCCATCAGCTAATGCCATGACGATGAGGTACATCAGCATCACTTGCTTGAGGTTTGCCGTTTGCCCGCACGCCTCCATAAAGCGATTAAGCGTTTCAGTTATATCAAAATCAGGCGCTGCGCCTTGTTTAAATTGACTAATGGCTAGCGTTCTGTGCTCTGCTGTCATGTTCATTTTTTGCATGAACATTTCGGCATGTTGAATTTCATCTTTGGTGATTTTTCCATCGGCTTTGGCTAACTTACCCATGAGCATAAACACGGTTTCCAAGAACACCGCCTCGCGCTGGCCTGCACTTAACGGATTGATGCCGCCTATACCATAGCTTCTAGCGCGATCAATACTGGCTCCAACAAAATAGCCGATGATGGCGCCAAAGAACCCAAAGAAATAATAGCCAGCTATGGCAATGATAATTTTAAACACGTATTAACCTTAACTTTAGTTTAATCTAGTTTAGTTTTCCAACACGACAAATGCAGCGGCTAAATTCTTCTCATCACTGATGCTGATATGCATGTGTTGGATATTTTTTGTATTGAGAAAGTCTTGCAGTTCTTTAGCCAAGACAAGAATCGGCTTACCTAATGCATCATGAGAAACCGCGATATTTTGAAAAGTCGCAGGTTCACGCAAGCCTGTGCCTAATGCTTTGGAAAATGCTTCTTTCGCGGCAAAACGTTTGGCTAAAAATCTGGGTTTGATTTGCGAATCAAAATAACTCTGCAATTCGCTTTCAGCAAGAATGCGCTCAGCAAAGTCATCGCCAAATTTTTCGATAGAAGCTTCAATGCGACTAACTTCAACGATGTCTGTGCCAATGCCGTAAATCATTTAACCGTTGCTTCCCTGATTAGTGCTTTCATCTCACGCACGGCATTATCCCAACCGACGAATAGTGCATGCGCGACGATGGCATGACCAATATTCAGTTCATCTATGCCCTCTAAAGCAGCGATTTTATGCACATTGTGATTGTTTAAACCATGCCCTGCATTAACAATTAATCCCAAGCTCAGCGCGTGGTTTAGCGCATCTTTAATACGCGCTAGTTCGGCCGCTTGTGTTGCTTCATCATGAGCATCGGCAAAAGTACCTGTATGCAATTCAATCACTGGCGCACCTGTTTTATGTGAAGCGTCAATTTGATCAATATCGGGTGCGATAAATAAAGAAACGCGAATGCCCGCATCACTTAATTTTTTCGTAGCGGCTTTCACTTTATCAAAATGGGCAATCACATCTAAACCGCCTTCTGTGGTGCGCTCCTCACGGCGTTCTGGCACCAAGCACACATCTTGTGGTGCCACTTGCAAGGCAATGGCAATCATCTCATCGGTCACTGCACACTCTAAATTCATTTTAGTTTGCAACAATGGTCTCAACGCAAAAATATCCGCATCCTGCATATGCCGTCTATCTTCACGCAAATGCAAAGTAATGCTATCAGCGCCCGATTGCTCAGCTCTTAAGGCCGCTTGTATCACACTCGGATATTTTGTACCGCGCGCTTGACGCAAGGTTGCTACGTGATCAATATTGACGCCTAATTTTTTCATTTTTCTACCTTAATATGTCTTTTTACAAACCTTGCAAATCAATTAACAACTGCCTTGTATGCAATGGTTTATCACCCAAATAATGCGCTAATAAGTAACGCATTAATTGTTTACTCTGCTGCTGGGTTTGTGGTCTTTTATAATTGTCTTGCGCCATATCATGTAAAGTCTGCCCACTTAACACAACACCGTTTTTTGTTGCCGCCAAAGCGCAAGCACCATGTTCAGCTTCATATCGATACTGGCTATCAGCCACAATCGGCGCATCATGTTCATCAACTTGCAGCGGCACGGCATAACCCATTTCTTGCAACATTTTCAGCTCAAATCGGCGCAAATGAGTGGCTAACTGTTTGCCACTGGCCAATGCTTTTACTGTGGCTTGATAATAGTCAAACAACTGCTCGTGCGCATCCTCTCTTGGCAATAAACGCAACAACAGTTCATTTAAGTAAAACCCGCACATGAGCGCTTCACCTTGTAGTGAGACTAAGCCATCTGCCCAATCTAAACTATGCAACGTTTTCAGTTCGTTTTTACCTGACCACGTTGCAGATAACATCTGAAAAGATTGTAACTGCCCCCGCATAGCTGAACGCGGACGGCGTGCGCCTTTTGCAACAGTTGCAACGCGTCCATGTTCTTTGGTAAATAACTCAGCGACTAAGCTGGTTTCTTTAAACGCATAGGTGTGTAATACATAAACAGCTTGGTTATCTTGCCGATATTGATTGGAAGCCAGCGCCATAGTGAGGTTGCGATTCGATCAAGCCATGAAAGACACTATTAATAGCCTAAGCTTTTAAGCGCTCTTTCATTATCAGCCCAACCGCCTTTTACTTTCACCCAAGTTTCTAGGTAAACTTTACCGCCAAACAACTTTTCCATATCTTGCCTTGCTTCAGTCGAAATCTGTTTTAACTTGTCGCCTTTTTTACCAATAATCATGGGTTTTTGGCTATCTTTATCCACAATAATGGCCGCAAAAATACGACGTAAATTATTAATCGTTTCAAACTTCTCAATTTCTACTGCAATTGAATAAGGAATCTCATCGCCTAACAATCTAAAGATTTTTTCACGTATCATTTCAGCCGCCAAAAACCGTTCGTTTTTATCGGTTAATTCATCTTCACCATAAATCGCTTCTTGCTCAGGCAAATGCGTTCTAACCGCACTGAGTAAATCCTCAATGTAAAGATTCTTTTTAGCACTGACTGGCACAATGCTGCTGAACGGATGGAGTAAATCAAAATCTTGGATAAGTGGTAACAAGTTATTTTTATCGCCCATCAAATCGGCTTTATTGACCACTAAAATCACTGGTTTATCTTTAGGCAATAGTTTTAAAACAATTTCATCCGCTTGGCCCAACTTCATTGGCTCAATCACAAACAACACCACATCAACTTCATTTAATACTTGTGTCACCGTTTTATTGAGTGATTTATTCAATGCATTTAAATGCTTTTGTTGAAAACCTGGCGTATCTACAAAGATAAACTGCGTATCGTCTGTGGTGTGAATGCCGAGCAGTCGATGGCGCGTTGTTTGCGCTTTACGCGAGGTAATCGCTAACTTTAAGCCTAAAATATGATTCAGCAAGGTTGATTTGCCGACGTTAGGTCGTCCTACGATAGCGACAGTGCCGCATCTAAAATTTGTTGTCATTTTGTTTCAACTTTTAATATTTGTTTAAGGGCCAGCTCTGCCGCTTCTTGTTCAGCATTGCGGCGACTGGTGCCTTCACCCAAGGTATTGATATTACGCTTTGCTATACTGCATGAGACTTTAAATGTCTGTGCATGCGCCTCACCTTCAATAGAGGTCACCTCATAGTCGGGCAAATCCATCTTTTTACTTTGCAAATACTCTTGCAACTTAGATTTAGCATCTTTATCGATCGATTTTGGATCAATATTTTCTAGCTTATCTGCATATAATCTAAGCACCAACGCTTCTGCAGAAGAAAAACCCCCATCTAAATAAGTCGCGCCGATAATGGCTTCTAATGCATCCGACAAAATAGAAGGGCGACGCCAGCCTGCACTTTTTAACTCACCTTCACCTAAATTAAGCAAATCGCCAATTTTTAGTTCTTGTGCGATTTCAAACAAGGTTGCTTCTTTGACTAATTGCGCGCGCAAGCGACTTAAATCACCTTCTGCTAACTTTTGAAACCGCTGGTAAAGCTGATGTGCCACGATAAAATTCAGCACGCCATCGCCAAGAAACTCTAGGCGCTCATTGTTAAGACTGGCATAGCTACGGTGCGTTAACGCTTGTTTGAGCAATGCAAGTTGATTGAATTGATAGCCAAGCCGTCTCTGTAATGCTTCCAACGCGATTAATCCCTACTCTGCCGATGAAGCTTTAAAATCCATTAAAGCGCTTAAATTAAAGGCCAATGGCTCAACCACTTCATATTGGGCAGAAATGATTTTTTTGCCATTAGCGCCTGATGAAATAATCAAATCCCGTCCATTAATAACCGTAATGTAATTAATGTTCGCCTTCTTATCAAATGACTTGATAATTTCAGAGTTGGTCATGTTATTAAAGTTAGTGTCATTACTGACCGAAATGAGCGTCTTTTTAACGCTAAAAAACTCTATGTAATTAGGTACAATTTTAATACCTGCCAATATTAATGAGAGTGCAATGACAGCGATAATAATAAACCCTAAAAACGTCATGCCTTTTTGTTTTGCTAACATTGCAGTCTCCTCAAGCTATTCAAATAAACCCATTAATGAATCGAGCGACCAATTCTTGAAAATTGGTCAAAATTAAACCAGATTAAAAATGCTTTACCAACCAGATTTTCATCTGGTACAAAACCCCATACACGGCCATCAGAGCTATTGTCTCGATTATCACCCATCGCGAAATAATGCCCTTCTGGTACAACAATGGTTTCGCCATTCAAAAGCTGATCGCCTATTGTATTCGGTGAATAACGATTTGGAATGTCATGTATCAAAATTTGATGCTTCACATCAAACAGTTGCTCTTCTAATTGCTCTGCTCTAATAATACTGTCACCTTGCATCGCATAGTCTTCACCGATCAATGGCACCGTTTCAATTAACTGATCATTAATAATTAATTGCTTATTTTTATACTGAATACGATCACCTGCTATGCCAATTACGCGTTTAATATAATCTATTTTTTTATTAAGCGGAAAATGAAACACCATCACATCGCCACGCGACGGCTCGCCTGTATTTAAAAAAACACTATTCAATACTGGCACACGTAAACCATATGAAAACTTATTCACCAAGATATAGTCGCCAGCAAGCAGTGTTGGATTCATAGAGCCAGATGGAATTTTAAAAGGCTCGGCGATAAATGAACGGATAACAAACACCAGCAAAAGAACTGGAAAAAAACTTTTGGCATACTCTACTGCAGTTGGCTCTTCTTTACTGCTGCGCTTTTTCTCAAAAAATAAATAATCAATCAGCCAAATAACGCCTGTTAATAACAGCATTAACACCATAAAGAGCGGGAAACCAATGACACTGAAGTAAACACCAGCCAAACCTAAAACAATCAATCCAAAAAACAACACCGTCATTATTTGTCCTCTACTTTTAAAATCGCCAAAAAGGCTTCTTGGGGAATTTCTACATTACCCACTTGTTTCATGCGTTTTTTACCCGCTTTTTGCTTCTCTAACAATTTACGCTTACGTGAAACGTCACCACCATAACATTTGGCTAACACGTTTTTGCGCATCGCTTTCACGGTTTCACGTGAAATAATATTGGCGCCAATCGCCGCTTGAATCGCAATATCAAACATCTGGCGCGGAATTAACTCGCGCATTTTAGCGGAAACTGCTCGCCCACGATGTACGCTATTTTCGCGATGGGTAATCATACTTAATGAATCCACGCGTTCTCCGTTGACCATAATATCAAGTTTTACTAAGTCTGCTGCACGGAACTCTAAAAATTCATAGTCCATCGAGGCATAACCACGTGAAACTGATTTTAATCGGTCAAAAAAATCTAAAACGACTTCATTCAGCGGCATTTCATAGCTCAACATCACTTGGCGACCCATATATTGCATATTGCGTTGAATGCCGCGTTTATTGTTACACAGCGTCATCACTGGACCGACATAATCCTGTGGCATCAATAAGTTAACAGCAATCACTGGCTCACGAATTTCATCAATAAACGAGAGTTCTGGTAAGCGTGAAGGATTTTCTATTTGAACTACATCACCATTTTTGAGTAGCAATTCATAAACCACTGTCGGCGCTGTGGTAATTAAATCCATATCATACTCACGCTCTAAGCGCTCTTGCACAATTTCCATGTGGAGCAAACCTAAAAAGCCACACCTAAAGCCAAAACCTAAAGCCGTTGAATTTTCTGGTTCGAACAACAAACTCGCATCATTCAAGCTGAGTTTTTCTAGGGCTGTTCTTAGCGCCTCAAATTGGTTTGACTCAACAGGATATAAACCAGCAAACACTTGCGGCTTCACCTCTTTAAACCCAGCCAATGCTGTTTTTGCAGGGTTATCGGCTAATGTAACGGTATCGCCCACTTTTGCTGCTGCCAACTCTTTAATACCAGCAATAATAAAGCCTACCTCACCAGCTTTGAGTGAAGGCATCGGCAATGATTTGGGGGTAAACACACCTACTTGCTCACATAAATGCTGTGTGCCTGTCGCCATCATTTTGATTTTATCTTTGCGTTTTATCTCGCCATCAATAATACGCACCAACATGACAACGCCAACATAATTATCAAACCAAGCGTCAATCACCAACCCTTTTAATGGCGCAGTGATATCACCTTGCGGTGCAGGCACTTTAGCAATCACTGCTTCAACAACGTCACGCACGCCTAAACCAGTTTTAGCCGAACATTGGACTGCATCTCGCGCATCAATCCCAATCACATCTTCAATTTCTTGTATCACACGATCTGGCTCAGCTGACGGTAAGTCAATTTTATTTAGAACCGCAGTTACCTCTAAACCTAAATCAAGCGCGGTATAGCAATTCGCCACACTCTGCGCCTCAACGCCCTGACTCGCGTCGACGACTAACAACGCACCTTCGCAAGCAGAAAGTGAACGACTCACTTCATAGCTAAAGTCGACATGGCCTGGCGTGTCAATTAAGTTCAATAGATACGTTTCTCCATCATCTGCTTTATATTGCAACGTGGCCGTTTGCGCTTTAATGGTAATACCGCGCTCACGCTCAATATCCATGCTATCGAGCACTTGCGCTTCCATTTCACGATCTTCAAGGCCACCACAAAGATGAATAATACGATCTGCCAAAGTTGATTTGCCGTGATCAATATGCGCGATAATGGAGAAGTTACGAATGTTTTTCATGTGTCTTTTTTAAGCATTACAAATAAATAAAGCGCACAAAGCGCTCTTTTTCAATAGGCGTGATTTTACTACAAATGCTTGACTTAGTTTGCTAATTAATTAAACGAGCGCTGTGAAGCGCTCAAATGTACGCTATCAGCAACAAAAAGCCCGCCTAGCAATTACTAGGCGGGCTTTTAACTCAACCAATTACTTCACTTTAATCGGCACATACAAGGTGCTATCGCCACGTTGTACCAGCACTGCGACTGTTTTACCTGCTCGCACCGCATTAATTTGCTTATTAAATTGGTCTACACTTTGGGTTTCATTATTATTTAATCCCAAAATCACATCACCACGACGAATACCAGCTTCTGCACCAGCGCCCGTACTCGCAATCACTAATAAACCATTTTTTCCGTTTAATTTTTTCTTTTGTTGCGGCGTTAATGCGCTCAGTGTTAAGCCGATTTTATTGCTTGCTGTTTCTGTTGGCGGTGTATTGCCTTGGCTAATTTCGATGTCTTCTGATGGCATTTCACCAACCTTGATACGCAATGTTTTTTTACTACCTTTACGCAACACATCAACATTCACCGATTTCCCTGGCTCCGTCATCCCAACTACTCGAGGCAAATCGCTCGACACTTCAACTGGCTTGCCATCAAACTGAGTAATCACATCACCAGCTTCCAAGCCGCCTTTTTCAGCAGGCCCTGCTTTTTCAACACCCGCAATTAATGCCCCTTTAGTATCTTTCATGCCAAACGATTCTGCCAAGTCTTTAGTAAGCTCTTGAATTGCAACGCCTAACCAGCCGCGGGTAATTTTACCTGTCGATTTTAATTGGTTAGAAATACCAATCGCTACATCAATAGGAATACTAAAAGATAAACCCATTGACCCACCACTACGGCTATAGATTTGTGAGTTAACACCAACCACTTCGCCATCTAAATTAAAGAGTGGTCCTCCTGAGTTACCAGGATTAATCGCCACATCTGTTTGAATAAATGGCACATAGTTTTCTTGTGGCAAAGCGCGGCCAACGGCACTGACAATCCCGGCCGTCATGGTGTTTTCCAAACCAAATGGAGAGCCGATGGCAGCAACCCATTCGCCAACTTTCAGTTTTGACGGGTCACCAATACTAACTTTTGGTAAATTCTTTGCTTCAATTTTAATCAAGGCAATATCGGTTCTCTTATCTGCGCCAATAATTTTAGCTTTAAATTCACGTTTGTCAGACAATTTCACTAGCACTTCATCAGCCGCATCAATTACGTGCGCATTGGTTAAAATATAACCATCTTGACTGATAATAAAACCAGATCCTAACGATTGCGACTTATACTCTTGCCCGCCTTGATCAGGCGCGCCAGGCATGCCTGGCATGCCTGGCATTCCAGGAATACCAAAGCGCTTAAAAAATTCTTGGAGATTCTCATCATTCGGCATGCCTGGGAAAGGCATCTGATTTCGGCGCATCACTTGCGTAATACTAATATTCACCACTGCTGGCCCTTGCTTTTCAGCAAGTACGGTAAAATCAGGCAAATTAGCGGCAAAAGTTGGCGTTGCTGCCAACATCACTGACAATACAATTACAACGGTTGATAATAACTTCTTCAACATTTTACTTCCTTAACTAAATTAATATAGAGTAATTGATTAAAACTGATTATTGAAACCGACTATTCGAATTGAGACTATTGGAACTGAATAGTATCGACACCCGAAGTCGCAGTATCTAAGCGCAATATTGTAGGTTGATGATTTTGGTAATAACTATGTCCAGCAATATGCGCTTTCACCCAACAATAGCCAAGCACCAATCCAACGGCGGCACCTAACATAGCACTCAAATCAGCATCTACAATTTGCGTTGCCAATATTGCACCCAGCAACATGGTTGCTAGTGGAACAAGATATAAAATCAGCGCGCTCTTCATCACCGCCGCCTCATCAATACCAACAATCACACTTTGGCCGACTGTTGCATTGATATGATTTTGTGCTTTAAAACTGCTGGCTTTATGTGCAAATAATTTACCCCAAAACGCATTACCACAACCGCTGGTTTGGCCACACAAACCACAAGCGGATTTACGCACCACTTCTATCGTTGCCATTGGCGGGCTATCTGTTTTAAGTTCTGTTTGAGATTCTGTTGCAAGAATAATGGCGTACTGTTCAATCATGTGATGACTGCTTTCAATCTATTTCTTAAAAGTAACGGCTTCCGCAATGCTTTTAACCGTTTTTGCTGGCACTTCACCAACCACAATAATCTGATGTCCATCGGTTACGTGCGCGCACATATTGGTTGAGCCCATCGGCATATTACCTGTTTTTGGTCGCTTACCTTTAGTCATTGGCTCAATAAAGACCGATACAGAACCAATTCCATCTGAAAAGACCAATTGATCAACTTTGCTACTGCCTTTTGTGCGCTGGATATGGTCAATCTGCTGGTAACCAGCTGGCAAATTAGTCACTATCAAGTCATTATCGACCCGTGTCATTGGACTTTCGCGCTCTGTTACATAATCTTTACCCACTTCAATTTTCGGTTGAAACCAGTTTAAGTTCTCCGAATTAAGCATGCTCAGCTGATTAAAATAAATTTGCTCTAGGGTTTTATTATCACTATTCAGCAAAGTCATTTTTAAAATCAGTCCAAATTTCATATCCGTCCAGATTTTATAACGATAACGATAAGCATCACTAGGAACCAGCTCAACAACCTGCGCTTCACGGTTAGCCACATACTCTGTACCAGCTAAACGCGCATTGTAATTCGCTTTTATGATGCTTAAGTCAGTTGGCAACATCGCAGGAAAAAGGTTTTTACCACGCCTTTTTTTGATTAGCACATTTTTTTGGGTTGGCTGAAGGATAACAATATCATTGCCTTGGCTATACACTTCTCGATGGCTATTATCCAACACGATATTACGCGCCACTTCACGGCCGCCATAGTTCATATGTTTAACATCAACGGTGCGTGCATTTTCACCATTCACATAACTAAACTGGCCTTCATAGTTAAGCTCACGTGCGGCATGGGCAGATTTTTCTAATATTTGCCAAGCATCGGTTAAACGTGAATCCACAGCAATTTCATCTGCGACTAATCCACCAGCTAATACACGTAGACTTGCTGTTGCTAATACAAGTCCCACCGCCAATTGCCGCATTATTGCTCAGACTCCGTATAGTTTACTGCTTGAATATAATAAGCAGCACTACTTGGTGCCATCGACTGGTGCGCTTGAAGATATTCCATCGGTATGCCGCTAGCAAGCTCAACAGGCGACATGTCTTCTGATTCGCCAAGTTGCATTTCAAACACCATTAACCCTACAAACATCACGGCTGCAACTGAGGCTGCAATAGACCAAAACATCGGCGTTTTAATTGGACGTTTTTTAACTTCAGGCGCGACTACTTTTACTTGTTTATTCACAGCCAACACAGTTGGCTCGGCATCTAAGGCTTGCATGATTTTTGCACTAAAATCACGAGAACCTTGTAGGTTCCCTCGCATCGCATCACCAATCAAATGATACTGTTTCCATGCTTCTTTCATCTCACCGTCCGCTTTCAATGCAGTGACAATGTGTTCAGCCTCTTCAATATCGAATTCACCATCGATTAATGCAGACAATTGATTTTTCATACGTAACCTCTATTACAAACGCTTAAAAATGTTAAAACAAAATTCACGACTACCAACGCTTATTTTCTGCTGAATTCAGCAGTGGGCGTAGCTTCGCCGCTATGGTTTCTCGTGCTCTAAAAATGCGCGACCTTACTGTGCCAATTGGACACTGCATAATGTCGGCAATCTCTTCATAACTCATTCCCTCTAACTCACGCAACGTAATGGCCGTGCGTAATTCTTCAGGCAAACTGGCAATGGTGTCGTTCACTGTTTGCGCAATTTGTTTATTCGCCATCGCTGTTTCTGGCGTTTCCATTGTCCGCATATCCGTCACACCATCGAAGTTTTCAGCATCTTCGATTTCGACATCATTGAGCACTTGCGGTTTACGGCCTAAAGAAACCAAATAATTTTTCGCGGTGTTAATACCAATACGATATAACCAAGTATAAAAAGCACTGTCGCCTCTAAAGTTGTGCAACGCGCGATACGCTTTAATAAACGCTTCTTGCACCACATCTTCTACTTCAGCTTGATCTCGCACCATACGACCGACTAAACGACCTAGCTTGCGATGGTATTTTTCCACCAATAAACCAAACGCTTTTTTATCACCCGCTTGCGCGCGCTCAACCAAAACGCGATCTAATTCGCGATTTGAATTGACTGGCATATCATTTAGCTTATTAGCCACCTCGGCAAGACTCCCATTTTTAGCTGTTACGCCTATTCTAACATCGCTCTTACGCGATGCGTTAGTACAACTAGACGGCACAGCCTCCACGAAGGTCGTACGAGTTAATTTTTCAATTTCTTTAGTTTGCAGCATTTTCTCTCCCTACTTAAACCAAACACGTACCTAGCATTTCTTTGCTAGCCTAAGGATAAAGACACGGTTACACTGTTATTAGTTCACTCAAAGTTGATATTCAGTTCATATTTATGTCACAACAATTCGATGTTTTAATCATAGGAAGCGGCCTTGCCGGTCTCACGCTAGCATTACAAGTCGCCGATTCTAAAAAAGTCTGCATCGTCAGCAAACGCACCATGCAAGATAGTGCTAGCAGCTGGGCACAAGGCGGCATTGCAACCGTACTCAATAGCGATGACACCATTGAAGAACATGTAGAAGATACGCTTATCGCAGGCGCAGGTTTATGCGACCCAGACATTACCCGCATGGTGACAGAACATGGCCGTGAAGCCATTGATTGGTTAATTGATTTGGGCGTGGAGTTTACGCGAGAAGAAAATAGCGAAACAGGCTACCACTTAACGCGAGAAGGCGGACATAGCCATCGTCGCATTATTCATGCGGCTGACGCCACAGGAAAGGCGGTACAAAAAACTTTATCGCAAAAGGTACGTGAACACGCCAATATTACGCTATTAGAAAATCATATTGCCGTTGATTTGATTACCTCAAAAAAGCTCAAACAAGAATCAACTAATCGCTGCTTAGGGGCATACGTCTTAGATAATAGCTCAGGCAAGGTCATGACCATTGCCGCACAGCAAACGGCGCTAGCCACAGGTGGTGCAGGTAAAGTGTATCTATACACAACAAATCCTGATGTCAGCACAGGCGATGGCATTGCGATGGCCTGGCGTGCAGGCTGCCGTGTATCAAATTTGGAATTCGTGCAGTTTCACCCAACCTGCTTATTCCACCCTCACGCCAAATCTTTTTTAATCACCGAGGCAGTTCGTGGTGAAGGTGGCATATTAAAACTACCTGATGGTACGCGCTTTATGCCCAGCCATGATGAGCGTGCAGAGCTCGCACCCAGAGATGTAGTGGCGCGCGCCATTGACTTTGAAATGAAAAAACGCGGCCTTGAATTTGTTTATTTAGACATTTCACATCAACCTGCCGCTTTTATTAAAGAACATTTTCCAACGGTTTATGAACGCTGTTTAGCCCTTGGCATCGATATTACAACATCACCCATTCCAGTTGTTCCAGCGGCACACTACACTTGCGGTGGTGTGCTAGTTGATCAGCACAGCCTAACTGATATTGCCAATTTATATGCAATTGGTGAAACCGCTTCTACAGGCTTACATGGCGCCAATCGTTTAGCTAGCAACTCACTGTTAGAGTGCATGGTGTTCGGCCGCATTGCTGCCAAGCAAATACTTGCCTCACCAACGCTCAGCGTGACCGACTTACCCGATTGGGATGAAAGTCGCGTCACCGATGCGGATGAGGAGGTACTGATTACGCACACTTGGAATGAACTCCGCCGCTTCATGTGGAACTACGTCGGTATTGTTCGCACCGATAAAAGGCTTAGCCGAGCAATGCACCGTATTCATATGTTGCGCGATGAAGTGCATGAGTTTTATAGCAATTTCAGAGTCACCAACGATTTAATCGAATTACGTAACTTATTACAAGTAGCTGAATTAATTGTCAAAAGTGCAATGGAAAGACGCGAAAGTCGCGGTTTACATTACAGCAAAGATTATCCAGACCTTCTAGATGACGCACGATCAACTGTACTGACTCCAGCGGAAAATTACAGCTTACTAGACAATCAACACGGTCATTAAATGCGCTTTATTTACGTTTTATTGTTTGCACTCGCACTTTTGATTTTTGTTAGCTTTAACGCGCATCTATAAACTGACGCATTAATTAACGGTTGTTTCAGGCAAAAAAGCCTGCAAAAACAGCCTAAAACCATTAAAATTCAACTTAATCATTTCACCAAACTAGGAAATAAATATGCAAATCTCCATGAATACCGTTGTCACCATGACTTATGAACTTAAAAATAGCAAAGGCGAATTGCTTGAAGAAAGCAAAGAACCAGTCGCTTACTTACACGGTGGCTACGACAATATCTTCCCAAAAGTAGAAGAGATGATGCACGGTAAAACAGTAGGCGACGTTATTGAGGTCACATTAGAACCTGTAGATGCGTTTGGTGACTACGATGAAGAATTAGTCCAAATTGAACCAGAAAGCGCTTTTCCTGCAGAACAATTAAAAGAAGGCATGCAGTTTGAAGGTGAAGATGAAACTGGCGAAGTGATTTTATACACCATTACCAATATTGCTGATGGCAAGGTAGTTGTTGATGGCAACCATCCTTGGGCAGGTGAACGTTTGTTGTTTAAAGCAACCGTGACTGATGTGCGTAAAGCCAGAACTGAAGAAGTTGATCATAAACATGTACATGGGGCTGATGGGCATCATCATTAAAGCAAACTACTAGTCTGAGCCTTAAGGGGAACAATGAATAATTGAAAAACCAACCAATTAACAATTAACTAAAATAGTTGCAGAGCTTCAAGTCTTAAGTCATGCGCTTCACCTTAAGCCCAAATAACTCAGCTTAGCTTTTCACTTAAATAATAAGGAATAAAATGAAAAATATTGCACTAATGCTCAGTATCTTAACTTTAACTGCATGCTCAACTATGCAGCCACCGAGATATTCTGTTTCTGTTGATAACATACAAAAACTTAAACAGCTTTCTCAAATTAAAGGGGAGTTTGCATCTTTAAACCAACCAACGGCATTTAGTTCTAATTGTCGCTTGATGGGACCAATTGAGCCTGCAGACGGATTAACGATACCTCAGTTTGTGGTTAAAGCCTTTAATGACGAGTTGAAAATGGCAGATCGCTATGCGACTGACACTACAAAAATTACAGGAAATATTACTAAAATTGAGTTCTCATCAATTACTGGCGTCACTAACGGCTATTGGGATATCGGTTTGAATTTAGAGTCAACAAATGGAAAAACTTTAACTGTTAACAATAAGTACACATTTAAAAGTGGTTTCGATGCTATTACAGCTTGTAACGCAACAGCAGATGCATTATCACCCGCTGTTCAAGACTTAATAAAAGCAACGATTAATAACCCAGGCTTTATCGCATTAATGCAGCCAAATTAAGCGCTGAGAACTCGTAGGGCGGATTAGCGTAGCGTTATCCGCCGTATGAAATATCTACTCAAGCATTCACCAAGTCGGGGGAGCCCGACGGCTAGTCACTTTCTTTTGCTTGTGCCAAAGAAATACACACCCTGCTATCAAGCCCTTCACCCGCAAGGGGTGTCCTTTTCTTTCCCCTATTTCTTTTGGACAAACAAAAGAAATAGGGTCGCCGTCGCGCGAAAAGCGACTTAGTGAGCAATTTATTAATTTACATACGGCGCAATGCGCTATGCTTATTGACGCTCTACTTTCAACCCATCTCTCTAGTTGTCTTTGCGAGGGCGTAAGCCCGTGGCAATCTATTTGCACTTTAGCAGCGAACCAAATGCTGGACAGCCGCGCTTCGCTCGCAGTGACAACATCTGACTAATCTCAGCAGCAAGGATATAAAGCCATAAATTATCAGCCGAGTTCTTTCAATTTATACAACAATTCCAATGCCTGCTTTGGCGTTAAATCATCAGGCTGTATCGTTTCTAACTCACTCACAACTGGATGTTGCGGCACTTCCTCTGCTTGAATATTAGCAGCAAACATATCAGGTTGATGTTCGCTTTGTTGCAATTGGTTATTTTCTAATTGCGTTAATTTTCTTTTTGCAGATGCCACAACAGATTTGGGTATACCTGCTAATTGCGCGACTTGAATACCATAACTTTGATTAGCAGCGCCTTCTTCTACTTTATGCAAAAACACAATGCCTTTGCCATGTTCTGCGGCGTCTAGATGTACATTGGCGGCTTGTTTGAACTCATCAATAATGCGAGTGAGTTCAAAATAGTGAGTCGCGAATAAAGTCAGTGATTTATTTTTCTCTAGCAATTGCTTAGCCACTGCCCAAGCCAAACTCAAGCCATCAAACGTACTGGTACCGCGTCCAATCTCATCTAACAATACCAAGCTTTTATCTGTTGCATTGTGCAAAATATTGGCGGTTTCGGTCATTTCCACCATAAAGGTTGAGCGACCGCCTGCTAAATCATCTGATGCGCCAATCCTAGTAAAAATACGATCAATTTCGCCAATATTGGCAACATTAGCTGGCACGTAACAACCACAATAAGCCAGCAAAACAATGAGCGCTGTTTGGCGCATAAAAGTCGATTTACCACCCATATTTGGGCCAGTAATGAGCAACAATTGACGATAAGGGTTTAAGGTTACATCATTAGAAACAAAAGGCTGTGTGATTTCTTCCACCACTGGGTGACGTCCTGCTTCTATTTGCAAGCTACTTTCTTGCACAAATTGCGGTTGCACGTAATTTAAACTCACCGCACGTTCAGCAAAGCAGCACAACACATCTAAACTAGCCACCGCACCTGCATTGGTCTGCAACGCACCAATGTGTGGGGCAAGCTGATCTAGCACTTGTTCATATAAGATTTTTTCTCGGGCTAATGCACGTTCATTCGCGCTTAATACTTTATCTTCAAAGGCCTTTAGTTCTGGCGTGATAAAACGTTCTACATTTTTAAGCGTTTGTCTGCGTCTATATTCTGTCGGTGCATTTTCGGCTTGGGCACGACTGATTTCAATATAAAAACCATGCACGCTGTTGTATTCCACCTTTAGGTTAGTTAGTCCTGTGCGTTGCTTTTCTGCGGTTTCATATTGCAATAAAAAATCACCATGATTGGTTTGTAACGCACGCAACTCATCCAACTCTGCATCAAAGCCATCGGCAATCACACCACCTTCACGCAACACAACAGAAGGCTCGGCTTGAATTGCTTGCGTTAATAATTGCATTGCTGCTGGTGGCGCTTGCAAATGGGTATTAAGCGTATCTAATAAACTGGTTTGACAACCTTGCAAACCAGTTTGCACAGCAGGCATAGCATTCAGGCTGTCGCGCAATGCAGACAAATCGCGTGGGCGCGCAGTTCTCAATGCTACTCGTGCGGTAATCCGTTCTATATCCGCAATATTTTTCAACAACATATGCAATTCAAGCTGTTTGTCCGTTTGGATTAATTCGGCTACTGCTTGATGTCGTTTGGCAACCAATGTTCTATCGCGCAGAGGGTGATGCAACCAATGCCGCAGCAAACGTGCGCCCATCGCTGTTTTAGTCGTATTCAGTAAGGAATATAAAGTTGGTGAGGCTTCGCCGCGAATTGTAGTATCAATTTCCAAATTACGTCGCGTAGCGGCATCTAATTGAATATATTGGCTGGTTTGCTCTACGCTTAACGCGACAATATGTGGCAATGCAGTGCGTTGTGTATGTTTAACATACTCTAACAAAGCACCGGCAGCAGAAACGGCAGCAGTGAGCTCTGCGCAACCAAAGCCATTTAAATCTTTTGTTTCTAATTGTTTGGTTAGTACATTGGTTGCCGTTTCAAAATCAAACTGCCAACTAGCAACGTGTTTTTTAGGTGCTTTATGTTGCTTAATCGCTTCATTTTGCACGTTATCAGCACAGACAATTTCAGCGGGATTAATACGCTCTAACTCTTGGGCTAAGTGCCCAATTGCCACTTCACTCAACACAAAATGACCAGAAGCCAAATTTAACCAAGCAAGCCCAACTAAACCTTCACTAAAACAAATACCCAGCAAGGCATTGTCGCGCGTTTCATCTAGCAAGGCAGCATCAGTTAATGTGCCGGGCGTGAGGATGCGAGTAACCGCTCGCTCTACAGGCCCTTTGTTCGCGCCACCCTTTGGTACTTCACCCACCTGCTCACAAATGGCAACCGCTTCACCTAATTTAGTCAGCTTAGCTAAATACTGCTCCGCAGCGTGATACGGAACGCCAGCCATCTTAATTGGTTCGCCATTACTCTTTCCACGCTGAGTAAGTGAAATACCCAATAACCGTGATGCTTTCTCCGCATCTTCAAAAAATAGTTCATAAAAATCGCCCATGCGAAAAAATAGCAACATGTCTGGATGCTGTGATTTCAACGCCAAATATTGACGCATCATAGGGGTATGTTGTTCTAGACTCATTAGGATTTGCGACTTAAGACTGATTTCTGGTGAAGATTAAAAATTATATAGTAGATTCACATTAAGCCCATCATATTGAGCCATTTAGCTGAGAGTTCATGTGCAGATAAACTGCTGTTCGCAATTTTTTTATTGTCTTCTATGGGGCGATTTGCCCAGCATAAAAAATCAACTTCACCAGCTGGATATCCGCATCGTTCGTAAACCGTTGGCATAATCGGCACATGGTCGCCATACCAGCACAGCCCAGCTAAGCGATTACACAGAAGCAACTCTTGTTTTAAATAGTTGATCATTTGGTCAGCGTTTTTTAAATGGCGCAAGTAAATGGTCATATCATCAAAACCTGTTGGCGGCTGTGAATCATAAACTCGCGCAATATCAGCCGCCTCAACAACTTCTAAATGCAATGGCCCATGATTTTCCATGGTGATAGCAAATACAAATACGGGCGTTTCGCTTTGCTTAACAATATCAATCACCTTTTTTCCAACTGCTTCATCAGCTGTATATGGTCCAAATTGATCATCATCACTAAAAGCACTTATATCAATGAATTCATCAAATCCCAAGCGCGGGTAAACGACATTACGCTGATAAAAGCTAGCCGGATAAGGGTGTATGCAAATGGTGCGATAACCTATCTTTTTTAAGTAACTGGATACTGAGGAAATATGCCATCCTGCGGCTAATGCGCGATAAGGATTAAATTGATGTACGCCGAGCGTAACGCCCTCTATACCTGAAAGAAAGGCAAATTCAGTCCTAACTGTATTGGCGCCCCACGCAGGAACATACAACTTACCACTCAATATCGAGGCTTGTTTAGTTGCGTCAAAGGCAGACAACACGTCAGTGCGAATTGCAGAATGCAATGACCTTGGGTCAAAAAAGGATTCACTTTGCACAGCAACCAAGTGTGGCAATTGATCATGCTTATTTTTTGGCTTTTCTACCTCAAAAGGTGAATGCATAATAGGCTTGGACCAAGCCGCTTGTGCATAACGCCATAAGCTAGCACCTAGGCCTAACGCAACAATATCTTGCAATGGTTGAAAAGTCACTTTAGGACAGTAGCGATTGCCTACCAATAACAAGCAGCCACTGGTAATAATTATCGCAACAATACCGCCCAATTGACCTGATAGCGCAAAACGACCAACTGGCACAGTTTCGCCCAACATTAAGACAATGATTGCCAATATACGTAGTGATGGAAGAATAAAGCACAAAATAGTCTAGCGGGATGGCTTGCGTTAAGTTATGCAAGTGCCAAGCACCAACTAATTTTGGCTGAATCACAGCTGAGACACTGTTTTCATCTAGCTTACTGATCAGTTGATCATCAATCACCATCGCCGCATGTAGCACTCCTTTTAAAGGTGGCATGGTCGACTGTACTTGCTTGATAACCTCTGCTAATTTTTTAGCATCTGTGATATCACAAGACAAGGCAAGCACTTGTGCGCCTGCTGATGTTAGCTCTGCAACAACGGCTTTAGCACCTGGCATTTTCATGCCTCTTCGGCTTAATAAGACGAGGTGTTTAGCGCCTCGCTTTAATAGCCATTTGGCAGATTCAAGACCAAAACCAGATAAGCCGCCTGTGACTATCCATGTGCTATTTTTATCAAGCTTAATTGGTTCTAATGTTTCTTTTTGCTGTTTTATCTTGGGTTTAGCGCCATCAAGCGAAACCACGACCTTACCAATATGACGGGCTTGCTGCATAACTCTGAATGCATCAACAATGCGCTCAACATCAAAAACACGATGCGGCAACGGTGTAAATGCACCCTCATGGAATAAAGCCATCACTTCATAAAAGAGTCTATTTGCTAATGCGGGGCGATTGACTAATAATTGATCGGCGTCAATGCCAAAATAACTAATATTATCTTTGAAAGGCCGCAAGCCAACGGGTGTATTCTCAAAGAAATCGCGTTTACCTAGCTCCAAAAAGCGGCCAAATGGTTTCAGTACACTCAAATTACGACGAATCGCCTCGCCTGCTAATGAGTTCAAAATCACATCAACGCCTTCGCCACCTGTGGCGGCTGCAATCTCATCTGCATAATCAAGGCTTCTTGAATCAAACACGTGGTCTGCGCCTAGCAAACGCACGAAATCTCTTTTTTCTTCACTGCCAGCTGTTGCAAAAATTTCTGCACCAAGGTGTTGTGCTAGCTGCACAGCGGCAATACCAACACCGCCTGCTGCGCCATGAATTAATACTTTTTCGCCGGGTTGAAGGTCTGCCAAATGCTTTAATGCATAATAAACTGTAAAGAAAGTGGTTGGTACTGTTGCTGCGGCTTCAAATGTCCAGCTTTCTGGCATTGGCGCAACAGCCTCGACAGTGGTTATTACATGGCTGGCAAAGCAAGATGAGCCAAATCCCATCACAGACTCACCAGGGTGGTAATCTTTTACTTCTGAACCAACGCGTGTGATAACCCCTGAAAATTCAAGCCCTAAACTTGCACCTGCGAACCCTTTTTCAACTGCTTCGTCTGGCAATAAGCCCATGAGATACATGATGTCTCTAAAATTCAAACCAGCCGCTTTTGTCTTAACCTCAACCTCATTGGCGAGTAGTGGTTTTTCTATTGAGGGTAGCCAAACTAAATTGCGCAATTGCCCAGCTGTCAGAAAATCAAGGTGATAACGTTCATCATTTGATGCTTCTTTGTCGGATTTAATTGCGTGTGTTTGCGTTAATAAACTATATCGACCTTCAGTGCTAAGCATCAATTCATTCGCGCCATCTGGATGCAATAGTTCGTTTGCTAATCGATGAACAATTTCTTCCTCCGCTAAATCGTTTGCTATATCAATCAACTTACAATTCAACATTGCATATTCATTCATCACCACACGGCCTAATCCCCAAAGTGCGGCTTGCGCTGGGTTTGCGCCTTTGTTCGGTGAACTATGGGTGGCTAAAGCGCCACCTTGTGTGAGTAACCAAACGTTAGCTGGTTTATTGGCGGATTCAACAATGTGCTGTATCTGCCGCAAAACATTACTGACGACATTTGTGGCATCTTCAGCCATTTTGTTCCAACCTAGAAGGCTAATAACATGGTCGAACTGTGCCTCCTCTACTTGCGTACTATCAGCAATAGTGGCTATCTGTGAGCGTGACTCCAATTTAGTTTTAAGTTGATTCGCCACTGCAATAGAAGCATCATCTGCTAACAATAGCCATGCTTTAGAATCAAAACTTGAAGCTTCGCTACTCCTCGCCTCTAAGCGCTTAGCTAGCACTAGGTATGCGCCTTGTGCTAATCCAGTTGCTGATACTTCTGCAAAATGATTAACCTCATCAAAACCTTCTTCACTTAACGCCTGCATCCAAGCTTCAGGCGTTAATAATGCAGACTCTACTTTTGCTAGCGCATCATCACCAATACTATCTTCAACATACCACCAGCTTGGATCGACACCACCAATCAAATCAGCACTAACATCTGGATAGCGCTCCGCAATTAAGGTTACGCCACCTTGGGTTAATCGTTGCGCAATTTGTTTAATGGCACCGTGTGGATAAGCGAACCGATGCAAGGCATGACGCATCACGATAATATCAAATAGTTCAGGAAGTGGCTTGTCTGCAGTTAACTTGCCATCTGTCAAATCGATGGTCGCAACAATTAAATTAGGGAAGTCATGATAGTCGGCTTGTAAATGCTCAGCGGTACTTTCTTCTGGCACAGCAACAACATAATCTAAACGGTCTTCATCAAACTGATTGAGCAATCTTCTTGGTAATAAGCTGGGTCCAGAAACAATTTCTAATACCCGTAATCGACGCCCTTTAGGCACATGATTCGCCAAAGAAAGTATCGACTGTTCTATCGCATTCAAAACACCTACATAAGCAGGATCTGAGTCATATAACGCTTCTGTAGAAGTCGATTTTGCTAGCACTGCTAGATAATCTTTATCATCCAACGCGCCCGTCATTAATGCTGGCAAGCGTGATCCTATACGCCCCATCAGCAATAACTGTGAGGAGCAAGTGGGTACGCTACCTTGAATGTATTGCCAAATATCTTTACTTTTTGGCACTTCAGTATCGATAACAACTTGCCATTTACCTTTATTGTTAATCAATAAATTTTCTCTGATTAACACACTGGCTAACCACAGCAAGAATGAAGATGGTTTATTATTTAATAACTTGCTTAACTTATCTTTCTTTTCAAGCGCAACTGCTTGGAATGCTTCAAAAATATAGGAAACGGTTAAGGCTTCTAGCAAAGGCAATGCTTCTTTAAACCATGACTGACGCTGTGCATCTTGGCTTACCATCGCTTGATCTAATATTGGCAATAGCGTGCTAATCGCTGGAAAATGACTGGCGAGTGTATCCAAAGGATGTGGGCGCAAGCGTGGCACTGTTTCCCATTGATCGACAGCACCTTCTTTACGGCTCATCAGCGGTGCGCTTCTAAAGCGACAGTCAGTAGCGATTGCAACTAAATGGCCGCTCTTATCAAGCAGCTCAAAGTCAGCTAGCACCGCTCTCATACTAAATCGCTTTAGCCGTGCGCGAAATTTAACAGGTTTAGCATCACTGTAATAATTGAGCTTGCTGACCTTAGTCGGCAAGAATGCAATGCCTTGATTATTCTCAATATGCTCATGAAAAAAATCAACTAAAGACTGAAAACACAAGTCCAACATAGCGGGATGAATGATATATTGCGCATCTGAATCAACCAGTTTTGGCAGGCGCACATCTGCTTCAAGGCAGTCGTTACTAATCCGAACAGCACGTAAGCCTTGGAACGCCGCACCATAATCAAGGCCTAAGCGAGCTGTTAACGCATAATGTGCTTTCTTATCAATGGTGATGACTGGGTTAGATAAAGCACCGATTTGTTTAGACCGTTTTGTTTTAGTTGCTTCAAGAATCCGTCCTGCGGCATGCAAGCTGAATTCATCCGTGCTTAATCGTTGACGACTTAGAATTTGAAAACCACCATCGCGCTGATTTAAATTAAAACGCAATGTACGCGCATGATCTTCATCGAAAACAATCGGTGAAATGATATCAAGCTCTTCAAATGCAAATTGCTCCTCGCCCAGCCATTCTTTGGCCGCCGCTAAAGCCATTTCAACGTAAGCTGAGCCTGGAAATACAACGGCACCAGCCACTTGATGGTCTGCTAACCAAGGCAATGTTTCAGTATCGACTGTATTTTCCCAAATGGTATCGGTGTCATTCACTCGCCAGCCTAAAATAGGATGAATGCGGCGACGCTCAAGCAAGCCTTCGCCTTCTGATGTTTTGGCATACCAGTAACGCTCACGTTGCCATGGATAATTTGGCAATCGTATGCGCTGGCCTTCTACCTTAAAGTAAGGCGCAGCACGCTGCTTGCCTACTGCGATGTGCGTCCGCAAGGCTGCCGCTTCAATTTGCGAGAGTCCATGATGCGCATCTTTAACCAAAGTTGGTAATATACGATGATCAACATCACTAGCACTTAGACACTCTGTAAGATAGCGCTGCAGAATGGCGTGCGGTCCAACTTCAACAAATACATGACACCCAAGATTGACTAAACTAGTAATCGCTTTAGAGAATTGCACTGGTTGGCGGACATTTTTCCACCAGTAATCGGCATTGAGTTGTGCGCCTTTTACAACGCTACCCGTGATGGCTGATACAAATGTAATATTTTTAGTTGGCGATGGACGTAAATCAGCTAAGCTTTTTTTTAAAGTGTCATGAATGGCATCCATATGGCGACTATGAAAAGCGTAATCAATATCCAACAGTTTGAAGAATGTGCCAACGGCCTTTAAACGCTTTTGAATAAGTTTTAAGTCAGCCAACTTGCCTGATAAAGTAATATTCTGCGGACTATTAATCCCTGCAATTTCAATATCAAGCGCATTATCATATTCGGCTAAAATCGCAATCATTTCTGCTTCTGATACTGAGACAGCCGCCATTCTACCTGCACCTTGAGTGAGTGCCTGTGCGGTACTACGCGCACAAATCAGATGCGCTGCTTGCTTAAGATCGAACACACCCGCCGCCCATGCCGCGGCAACCTCGCCAACACTATGACCAGTAACTGCTTTAGGCTCAACACCTTGCTCTTTGAGCAAAATGGTGACAGCTACTTGAATAGCAAAGAGCAATGGCTGAGCAACAACCGTGTCTTCTAAACGTGAGGCTGTCTTGTCGACCATTAACTCATCAATGACGGAGAATCCTGCTATTGGTTTTAGTACAGCGTCAACCTCATTCAGAATCTCAACAAAACGGGGCGACTGTGTCATCAATGGCTTGCACATCCCCGCCCACTGTGCGCCGTTGCCCGAATAAACAAAGGCAATCTGTCCATCCGTTTTTAAGGCATCGCCAAGCACTATGTCTGCCGGGAATTCACCTTGTGAAAAAGCCAGCAAAGATTCGAGCAAGCTTTCAAATGAAGAGGGGTTTAATGCCAATCCTTTTTCCATATTATCGCGATAGTGAACAGCAGAATAGGCAACATCATAAAATGCTTGTGGTGATTGTTGCTTAAGAAAGTCATGGTACTGTTCCGCTTGGGCTCTTAGCGCCGCCTCAGAGCGTGCTGACAAAAATAAAGGGGCAAGCGTCGCTTGACTGGCTTTATTTGACGTTGACTGAGACTTACGTGCTGGCTTTGCCTTAAATTCCTGCAACAACATATGGGCATTAGCGCCACCAAAGCCAAATGAATTAATACCTGCAATCAGGGGTTTGTTATTTTCGCTACTGATGCTTTTATAGTCTTTAACAAGCTCTAAATTGAGTTTTGAAAAATCAATATACGGATTAGGCTTATTTAAATGCAATGCAGGCGGTAATGCGCGATTTTTGAGTGCGAGCACCGTTTTCACTAAACCCGCCATGCCAGAAGCTGACTCCAAGTGGCCAACATTAGCTTTTACTGAACCAATCGGTAGTGGCGTCGATTTGTTTTGACCATACACTTCACCAATAGCGTGCGCTTCAATCGGATCACCAACAATCGTACCTGTGCCATGTGCCTCAACAAAATCAACCTCACTAGCAGATAGTCCTGACTTAGCAATGACAGAGCGCATCAAATCAGCCTGACCTTCAGCACTCGGTATGGTAATGCCTGTTTTGCGGCCACCATCGGCATTAACGCCAGTACTACGAATAACCGCTTGAATATCATCGCCATCTTGTAAGGCTGTTTTAAGCGGCTTAAGCATAAAGACAGCGCCGCCTTCAGATCGCACATAGCCATCAGCAGACGCGTCAAACACTTTGCAGCGACCATTTTTTGACAACATAGACGCTTTAGTAAAGCCAATAAAAGGGTATGGATGGAGCAGCATATTAACGCCACCGACCAAGGCCATAGAAGCATCGCCCGTTTGTAAGCTCATGCAAGCATGATGTAGCGCGACTAGAGAAGAAGAGCAGGCAGTATCAACCGCTAAAGAAGGGCCTCTTAAATCAAAGAAGTAGGATAGTCGATTAGCAGCAACACTTAAGGTATTACCTGTCATGGTATGTGATGAGATGAGAGAACAATCGTCTAACATCCGCGTTCCATAATCTAGGCCAGAGATGCCGACATACACTGCGCAGTTAGAACCAGCCAGTTGAGACGGCAAATAACCTGCGTTTTCCATTGCCTGCCAAGACAACTCAAGCAATAAGCGATGTTGCGGATCAACCATCGCCGCTTCTCTCGGAGAAATGCCAAAAAACTCTGCATCAAACTGGTCTAGCCCTGACAATACGCCTGCAGAAAACGTAACGCTTCTACCAGGCTCTGATCTTTTATTATGTTGCAGTTCATCAACCGCCCACCGGTCAGCTGGGACTTGCGTTACGAAATCATGACGCGTTTTAAGTCCATCCCAAAAAGTATGCTCATCGGCACAATCTCCTGGGAACTTAAACGCCATTGATACGATTGCTATAGGCTCAAAAGCAGCGCTGTCTAGTTCATTGTCGATTTTATTGCTTCTATCATTTTTAATTTTATTCAAGCTTAATACCTACCTTACAAACTGAGTATGAGCTGAAACCCACATCATTTCAAACGCTTCTTATTTTCTCGATAAATAGATTACCACATCATATCAAACAGTGTATTTCATCTTATGCAAAACAACAAAAGACTTTACATTCATTAACAACATCTAATAACCAAGTATTAAGCTTGATTAATCAATAGCATATGCTGAGGAAATGTTAACTTCTTAAAGAACCTTTTGAACACCAAATTATTTAGGCGTTCTCATGTTATGAGTTAAATGCGGCGCTAGCACTTGCAACATTTGAGCGAACACTTTTGGATTGGCGGCAACAATATTACCTGTTTTCA
>Ga0209231_1000265_pt1 | contig 33939 bp, 31 predicted proteins | sample Deesub45470m_DNA_FD_188086 | JGI IMG/M metagenome (GOLD analysis project Ga0209231, IMG submission 188086) | Deep subsurface microbial communities from North Pacific Ocean - 450_OLKR46/470m Metagenome (SPAdes) (version 2) | ecosystem: Environmental > Terrestrial > Deep subsurface > Unclassified ... | reverse complement strand
GGATAGAAGCGCGCCGTCCGCGCGAGGCGGTTCAGGTCAAACAGGCCAAGCCGGTACAGGCGGCAGCGCCTAGGCCGAATAAAAAGGCATTGCAGTCGAAGCGCACCAAGCTGGAGCTTGAACTCGGCAAGGCGCAAGCCGAACTGACCGAAATTAACGCTCAGCTGGGCGATCCGGCCACCTATGCCAGTTGCAGTAATGACTTTATCGCCAGCCTGAATTCACGGCGCGAAATCGTGCAGGCCAGAGTTGATGAACTTGAGGAGGGCTGGCTGGAACTGGAGCTGGCGCTGGAAGCATGACATGTGTCTGAGTCAGCATCCGCTTTGTCATTGCCAGTGCAATGTGGTCTAATCGCGCCCATGAAATTTCCCTTTGAAAATGTCGCGCTGATCGGCAAGCATAAGTCGCCCGAAGTCGCTGTGCACGTGCTGCGTTTGGCGGAATTTTTGTCTGCCAGAGGCTTGAGTGTGGTGGTGGATGAGCTGACCGCCGAGCTGCTCGCGGATAATCCCTATCCGTCGATGGCGCTGGCGGATATGGCGGCTGTGACGGATCTGGCGATCGTGATGGGGGGAGACGGCACGATGTTGAATATTGCGCGCACCTTTTCGCCGCATCATGTGCCCTTGATCGGCGTGAATCAGGGACGACTGGGTTTTCTGACCGACCTTACCCCGGAAAATATGCTGGATAGCATCGAGGCCATGCTGGAAGGGCGGTTTGTTACCGAACAGCGGCTATTGTTGTCGGCGCGCGTGTTACGCGATGAGGTCGAAGTCTTCAGCGGTCTGGCCTTCAACGAAGTGGTGGTGCATCGCAGCAATATCAGCAGCATGGTGGAATTCGAAGTGCGCATCGACGGCCAGTATCTGTACAACCAACGTGCCGACGGGCTGATTGTCGCTACGCCGACGGGTTCGACCGCTTACGCAATGTCGGCCGGCGGCCCGATTCTTCATCCCGGACTCGAAGTGCTGGAACTGGTGCCTATCTGTCCGCATACGCTGAGCAATCGCCCGATTGTGGTGAATAGCCTGTCAGTGCTGGAAATTCTGATGCATCGCACCGATGATATTCGCGTGCGTCTGGATAGTCATAGCAACTTTGATATGCAGTTGAACGACAAAATTGTGGTGACCCGTCACCCCGATCACGCCTGTCTGCTGCATCCGCTGGGGCATAGTTACTACACTACGCTGCGCGAAAAACTGCTCTGGAATCAGGCGCTCTAATGTCCGAATCAGAAAAATGCTGAAATTTTTAAGTCTGCGTGACTTTGTCATCGTATCGGAGCTGGAGCTGGAATTCAGCGCCGGTTTTACCGCGCTGACCGGTGAGACGGGCGCGGGAAAATCCATACTGATAGATGCCTTGTCGCTGGCGCTGGGCGAGCGCGGCGACGCGACCATGGTGCGCAACGGGTGTGAGCGCGCCGAAATTACCGCAGAATTTGACGTGCGCGCCTTGCCGGATGCGCAACGCTGGCTGAAGGCGCAAGCGCTGGAAGGGGATGAAGGGATATGTTTGCTGAGGCGTTTGCTGGATGCGGGCGGACGTTCGCGCGGCTTCATTAACGGGCGCAGTGCGACCTTGCAGCAGATGCGCGAAGCGGGCGAGTTGCTGTTGAATATTCACGGTCAGCATGCGCATCAATCGCTGTTGCGACCGGAAGCGCAGCGCGCCCTGCTGGATGGATATGCGGGTTTGCAGGAGCGCGCCGCAGAGGTGGCGGTTCGTTATCGCGACTGGCAGACCTTGCAAAACCGCCGCATCGCCTTGAGCGAGAATTCGCAGGCCATGGCTGCTGAACGCGAGTTGTTGCTATTTCAGCGCGATGAACTGGACGGCATGGCTTTCAACGCCGCGGAATGGGATGAATTGCAGGCGGACTATGCGCGTCTGTCACATGCGGCGAGCTTGCTGGAGACCGCCGCATTGGGCATCGAGACCTTGAGCGAGGCCGATAGCGCCTGCCTTACACAGTTAAACATGCTGATGGCGCGTTTGCGCGATGGAATGGAGCATGATGCCAGCCTGGCTGAAACGCTGCGTCTGCTGGAAAGTGCGCAGGCGGAATTGCAGGAGGCGGTATATGCCTTGCGTCATTACCAGCAGCGTCTGGATGCCGATCCGCAGCAAATTAAAGAAAAAGAAAATCGTATTCAATATGTTATCGATATGGCACGCAAGTATCGTGTCATGCCGGAGCGTCTGGACGAAGTCTTGCAACAGATCATCGCGCGGCTGGCGGAATTGGGTGACGAAACCGATATTGCGACCGTGGCGCAACAGGAGCAAGCCGCGCGACAATGCTATCTGGATAGCGCACAGTTGTTGAGTCACGCGCGCCAGCTGGCTGCTGCAAATTTATCGCGGGAAATTACCGCCGCGATGCAGAAACTGGCGATGCAGGGCGGCAGTTTTGCCGTGGCATTGCTGCCGCTGCCCGAGGGCAATGCGTATGGTCTGGAGACGATAGAATTTCAGGTTGCCGCCAACACCGGCATACCAGCGCGCAGCATGGCGCGTGTCGCATCGGGTGGCGAGCTGTCGCGCATCAGCCTGGCGATACAGGTCGCCACCAGTCAGCTTGCCAGCGTGCCGACGCTGATTTTCGATGAGGTGGACAGCGGGATTGGCGGACGCGTGGCCGAGATTGTCGGTCTGCTGCTCAAACAACTGGGCCGGGATTATCAGGTGCTATGCGTCACTCACCTGCCGCAAGTGGCGGCGATGGCGGATGGGCAGTGGCGGGTCAGCAAGGCGGTGGAAGACGGCATTACGCTGAGTCGTATCGAGGTGCTGGACGACGAACAGCGTATCGAAGAAATCGCGCGCATGCTGGGCGGGGTGAAGATTACCGAGACGACACGCAAACATGCGGCGGAGATGCTGGGCATGGCCGCTTGAGGTATCATGCAGCGGCTTTTGGAAATTACGAGACTATAGACCATGCGCTTTAAAATAATTTTACTTTCCCTGACGCTGGCCTCATGCGGCAGCTTTTCAATGTCCTTGCCCTCGCCGTACAAAATGGATGTCCGTCAGGGGAATTTTGTGACTGCGGAAATGCGCGACAAGCTGAAAATTGGCATGTCACGCGCCCAGGTGCGCTATGTGCTGGGTATGCCGATGATCAGCGATGCGTTTCACGCTAGTCGCTGGGATTATGTTTACCGTCTGGAGCAGCGCGGCAAACTGGTCGAGCAGCAACGCCTGACGGTGTATTTTGAAGGCGACAACCTGGCGCGCATAGACGACAGCGGACTCTCTGTCAAAGCTGCGCCAGTGGTGTCTGAAGCCGATAAATAATGCGGATCAAATAGCTATTCTCCTGAAGGAATAAATATATGAGCAAGATTAGAATCGCTATCGCCGGTAGCAGCGGACGCATGGGCAAAGTGTTGTTGGAATGCGTGGCGCAGGCTGATGACCTGGTGCTGCATGCCGCGCTGGAACATAGCGGCAACGCGATGCTGGGACGCGACGCGGGCGAATTGTCCGGCGCGCCTTGCGACGTGAAGATTAGCGCCGATGTGGAAGTTGCCTTGCAGGGCGCGGATGTGTTGATCGACTTCACCCGGCCGGAAGGGACGCTGCATCATCTGGAAATTTGCCGCAGGCTGGGCGTGAATATGGTGATAGGCACGACCGGGCTCAACGCGCAGCAAAAGGCGCAGCTAGGCGCGGGCGCGCAGGATATCGGTGTTGTGTTTGCGCCCAATATGAGCGTGGGGGTCAATCTGGTGTTCAAGTTGCTGGAGACCGCCTCACGCGTGTTGTCCGAAGGCTATGACATCGAAATCATCGAAGCGCATCACCGTCATAAAGTGGACTCGCCTTCCGGTACGGCGCTGGGTATGGGCGAAGTGGTGGCACGCACGCTGGGACGCGATCTGGCGGAATGCGCCGTGTATGGCCGCGAAGGTGTGACGGGTGAGCGCGATCCGTCCACCATCGGTTTTGCCACCGTGCGCGGCGGCGACATCGTCGGCGACCATACCGTGTTGTACGCAGGCACAGGCGAACGCATCGAAATCACCCACAAGGCCAGCAGTCGCGCTACCTTCGCGCTGGGTGCGCTGCGCGCCGCCCGCTACCTCGCAGTCCATCCTGCGGGGATGTACGACATGCAGGATGTGCTGGAGTTGAAATAATCGGATTTTTTTCGTAACTGATTGAAATATAGTCATATTATGTTCGTATGCGGCGCGACTGTGAGTATATATGCTGATTAATTGCGTCGCCTATCAGGACGGGATCAAACTGGCCGATATTTCTGTCGAGGCGATCAGCGATTATCTTGAACGCAAGGATTGTTTCGTCTGGGTGGCGCTTAGAGACACGACTGAAGACGAGCTCGAAAAGATGCAGGAGGAATTCGGCCTGCATGATCTGGCGATCGAAGATGCGCGTCACGGTCATCAGCGTCCCAAGGTCGAGGAATATGGCGACACCTTGTTTGTCGCGATGCATCTGGTGGATGATGCCGATGCAGAGGTGGGCGAAGTCAGTATCTTTGTCGGGGTCAATTTCCTTCTTTCTATTCGCAATCGTCATAAGCAGGCTTTTATCGGAGTGCGCGAACGCTGCGAGCGCGAACCGCAGTTGCTGAGACTAGGTTCGGGGTTCGTGCTTTATGCGTTGATGGATGCTGTGGTGGATCGCTATTTTCCGGTGATCGACGAGCTGGAGTCGCAACTGGAATCCATAGAAGAGCATCTCTTCGACAAGGGCGCTACGCTGGGCAACATCGCGCAACTCTACGCACTTAAACGCAAACTCGCCGTGCTGAAACATGCGGCCATGCCGCTGATGGAAGCGACCGGAAAACTGCACGGCGGACGTGTCCCGCCGGTCTGTGCCAGCACTCAGGAATATTTCCGCGATGTCTATGACCACCTGACGCGCATCAACGCCACGATAGACGGCATGCGTGAAACCATAACCACGGCCATCATGGTTTGCCAGTCTGCCGTATCCATGGAACAGAATGAAATCAATAAACGTCTGGCGGCCTGGGCCGGTATCTTCGCCGTGGCTACCGCTTTTGTTGGTATTTGGGGCATGAATTTTCAGCACATGCCGGAACTGGAGTGGAAATACGGCTATCCGCTGGCGTTGCTGGTGATTGCGGTGACTTGCGGGGGCTTGTACTACCGCTTCAGGCGTTCGGGCTGGCTGTGATGGCTTTCAGCGCGTGCCGGCCGGTTTAACTTTGAGAGTGAAATACAGTTAACGATATGGAGCTGAAGCTAAATAACCGTAGTGACTTGAAGGCGCGCGCATTGTTGCTGGGGGATAGGCTGGACTTGAAGTCGTTCAAGATTGCCGATTGCCTGGCGACTACGCCATTGACGCTGGAAGTGGATAACGACGGCGGCATCGCGGTATTGTTCCGTTATGGGGTCATCGTGCTGTACGGCGTGCAGTTCACCGATGAGGTCAAATTCATCGAAATGCTTAAGCCCTTATTGAGTAATCCCTATCCTGCACCGGAAATCGAGGAAATGGACATTCATATCGGTAGAAATAGCATAGGCGTGCAGAGCGGCGCGGTCTCGCTGGACACGATTTCACTAGAAAAATTGCAGGTCATTGCCGATGCCTTGAGCAAAAATTTAGTGCTCACGCTCTATGAGAAAAATGTTGCGGATGAATTTGACAAGATTGAGCCGCTGGCTCAGGAACTGGCGAGCTATGGCAAGGTGAGCGGTGGCACAAAGAAACTATTGTCCAAGATTGGCCGTATGCTGCTGATCGAACATCGTATGGTGGGGCGCGCCGAGATTGGTGATAAGCCGGAAATTTTGTGGGATTCCCCTCATCTGGAAGGTTTGTACGCCAGTATGGAGGACGAATTTGAGTTGAAGTCACGGCAATCTGCATTGGGGCGCAAGCTTGGGCTGATCTCGGATACGGCGCAAACGTTGTCCGATGTATGGGATAACAAGCAGCTGCATAAACTTGAGTGGTATGTCATTGTATTGATTCTGTTTGAGGTCGTGCTTAGCCTGTACGACAGGGTAGGCAGTATTCTGGGTTAAGCCGTGCGGGCTTAATAATTGCGTTTGCCAGAGGAGATGCTGATTTATTTATCAGAACTGTCGTTGCGATCGCAAGTTCGTAATCCAGCATGTTGATATATAACGAATTCTGGATTGCCACGTCGCTACGCTCCTCGCAAAGACGATTTAATCAGTGCCTTCCTGATAAATTTACCGCAGTTGCGCTTCATAAACCTGCCAATAAACGCTAGAATCCACGCTTTGCAACTGACACACCTCAAAGGAATTCGAATATGTCCATGTCCGATCGCGACGGTTTTATCTGGTATGACGGCAAACTGGTGCCCTGGCGCGATGCTACTACCCATGTGCTGACGCACACTCTGCACTACGGCATGGGCGTGTTTGAAGGGGTGCGCGCTTACAAGGCCGCCGAAGGAACTGCGATTTTCCGTCTGGAAGACCACACCAATCGCCTGTTCAATTCCGCGCATATCTTCCAGATGAAGATGCCCTGGGACAAGGAAACCATCAACGAGGCGCATCGTGAAGTGGTGCGTGCCAATAATCTGGAATCCTGCTACATCCGTCCGATCTGCTTCTACGGCTCCGAGGCGATGGGTATTGCCGCGACTACGCTATCCACACATGTGGCGATCGCCGCCTGGCCATGGGGCGCCTATCTGGGCGACGAGGGCATGCAGAAGGGCATACGCGTCAAGACATCTAGCTTTACCCGCCACCATGTCAATGTGAACATGTGTCGCGCCAAGTCGGTGACGACTTACGCGAATTCGATTTTGGCGCATCAGGAAGTCGCCAACGACAACTACGACGAAGCGCTGCTGCTGGACGTCGATGGCTACGTGGCCGAAGGCGCGGGTGAAAATATCTTCATCGTCAAGAAAGGCAAGCTGTACACGCCTGATCTGACCTCCTGTCTGGAAGGTATCACGCGCGAATCCGTGATTACGTTGGCCAAGGAGCTGGGCATAGAAGTGATCGAGAAGCGCATCACGCGCGACGAAATCTATTGCGCCGAAGAAGCGTTCTTTACCGGCACGGCCGCAGAAGTCACGCCTATCCGCGAACTCGACCAGCGCACCATCGGTTCAGGTTCGCGCGGGCCTATCACGACTGTGTTGCAGCAGGCTTTCTTCGATTGCGTTGCAGGCAAGCATCCGCTGCACACCGACTGGTTGAGCTACGTTTAAGGAGATCGCCGTGAGCACTATCACTCAGCGTTACGTTGAAATAACCGCACATGATTTGCCGCTTACCTGTCCGATGCCGGGCATGAATCTGTGGAGCGCACACCCCAAGGTCACACTTGCGCTGAATCACGATGGTGAGGCGCATTGCCCGTATTGCGGAACGCGTTACAAATTCAAAGGCGAACTGCCCAAGGGGCATCACTAGAGAGCTGTTGCGCGACTCAATAATCGCGCAACGGGTTTCATGGATTTGACCGGTATGCATAAAATATTAGTCATCGGCCCCAGCTGGGTAGGCGATTGCATGCTGATGCAGCCTATGCTGATGCGTCTCAAGCAGCGCCATCCCGATTGCCTGATCGACGTGCTTGCGCCGCCCTGGACGGTCGGATTGCTGCACGCGATGCCGGAAATCCATCTAGCCATCATCAATCCCTTCCCGCACGGTGCGCTGAATCTTAAGGCGCGCTACCGGCTGGGTGTAGAGCTGCGTGCGGCACATTACGATCAGGCCATTGTGCTGCCCAATTCGCTGAAATCGGCGCTGGTGCCGTACTTCGCCAACATTCCGTTGCGCACCGGCTTTGTCGGCGAGTTGCGCTACGGCCTGCTTAACGATGCACGCAAGCTGGACAAGACAGTATTGCCGCTGATGGTGGAACGCTTCGCTTATTTGGCTGAAGAGCGGGATGGAGAAATACCGCGCACGCTGGATAATCCTAAGCTGAGTGTTTCAGCGGAGCAGCGCGATGCGACACTGCAAAAACTTAATCTGACGCTGGATCAGCCCGTCGCGGTATTCTGTCCGGGTGCCGAATACGGCCCGGCCAAACGCTGGCCTGTGGCTTATTTCGCCGAAACCGCACAGCGGCTGCACGATAGCGGTTATGCGGTCTGGCTGATAGGTTCCGGCAAGGATCGCGAAGTCGCGGAAAAAATCGTCGCGCTGGGTAACCAGACTGCACACAATCTGTGCGGCAGCACCGATCTTGCCGATGCCATCGCGCTGCTATCCTGCGCGCAACTGGTCATCAGCAATGACTCCGGGCTGATGCATCTGGCTGCCGCACTCGACCGTCCGATGATCGCGCTGTTCGGCTCCAGCAGTCCGCAATTCACCCCGCCGCTGTCCGCCGCCGCACAGGTCGTCAAACTCGACATAAAGTGCAGCCCCTGCTTCAAACGCGAATGTCCCCTAGGGCATTTCAACTGCATGAATCAGCTCACGCCCGACCGGGTCTGGGAAAAGATTCAAAAGGTCATTCCCGTCAATTAGCACTGAAAGCGATTTTAGCAATGATGCCCCCCCAGGAAATCTTCAAGGCTTACGACATACGCGGCATAGTGGGCAAGACGCTGACTCCGGCGATTGTTGAAGCCATCGGTCATGCCATCGGTTCGGAAGCGGTCGCGCGCGGTCAGGCGAGCATTGTGATAGGCCGCGATGGCCGCCTGTCCGGCCCGGAACTGCTCGCGGCGCTGGCGCGGGGCATACGGAAAAGCGGCATTAACGTAATCGACATCGGCTGTGTCGCGACGCCGATGGCCTATTTCGCCGCCTTTCATCTGAACACCGATTGCGCGGTGATGCTCACCGGCAGCCATAATCCGCCCGATTACAACGGCATCAAGATCGTGCTGAACAAGGAGGCGCTGTCGGGCGAGGCGATACAGGCGCTGCGCGTGCGCATCGAACGGGACGATTACTGTTACGGCGAAGGTAGTTACACGCAACAGGACATAGGCGCGGCCTATATCGAGCGCATCGCCTCCGACATTAAACTGGCGCGCCCGATGAAAATTACTGTTGATTGCGGCAACGGCGTGGCGGGCGCGTATGTCGCCGATCTGTACCGCAAGCTGGGCTGCACCGTTGAAGAGCTGTACTGCGAAGTGGATGGACGCTTCCCCAACCATCATCCCGACCCGTCCGACCCGCGCAATCTACAGGACTTAATCGCGGCATTGCGCGACGACGCAAAACTTTTGTCCGGGCACCCGAACGGCAGCGAACTGGGACTGGCTTTTGACGGCGATGGCGACCGTCTGGGGGTCGTCACCCGGGACGGGGCTATCATCTACCCGGATCGTCAGTTGATGCTGTTCGCCGCCGATCTGTTGAGCCGCAAGCCGGGTGCGGAAATCATCTTCGACATTAAATCCACACGCAACCTGTTCGGCTGGATACGCAAACACGGCGGTAAGCCGACCATCTGGAAGACCGGACACTCGCTGATCAAGGCCAAGATGAAAGAGACCGGCGCATTGCTGGCGGGCGAGATGACGGGTCATCTGTTTTTCGTGGAACGCTGGTACGGCTTCGATGACGGACTGTATGGCGGCGCGCGCCTGCTGGAAATTCTAAGCCGGACAAATGATCCGGGCGCGGTGCTCAAGGCGTTGCCGGACGCCTGTTGCACGCCCGAACTGCACGCGCACACGAAAGAAGGTGAGAATCACGCCCTGCTGGCGCAACTCAAGGAAACGGCGGATTTCACCGATGCGCTTGAGGTTATCACCATCGATGGGCTGCGCGTGGAATATGCCGACGGCTTCGGTCTGGCCCGCCCCTCCAATACCACACCGGCGATCATGATGCGTTTTGAAGCAGAAACAGAACAGGCGCTGCAACGCATTCAGAACGACTTCCGTCGTGTGCTCCTGAAGGCGGCGCCGCACCTGAAACTTCCGTTTTGAATAGGTCTGGACAAGCCGTTAGTGTGTAGCATGATGCCTTTTATCAGCCCGGTTTAATAAGCCTTCGTGGTAGCATTCGGCTCTGGCATGTAAGAGAGCGAATATGGTTAAGGAAGCCCAAGCGCGCATCAAACTGAACAAGCTGCTTGAAGAATCAGGCTGGCGCTTTTTTGATGACGGCAAACTCAAGGCCAACATTGTTCTTGAACCCAAGGTCAAACTGACTCATGCGGCCATTAACGCACTTGGCGAAAATTTTGAAACTTCCTCGAATGGCTTTATCGATTTCCTGTTGCTCGATGAGGCAAGTTTTCCGCTCTTGGTGCTTGAAGCCAAGGCCGAAGACAAGAATCCACTGATTGGCAAGGAACAGGCGCGCAAATACGCCAAATCGCAAAACTGTCGTTTCATCATTCTGTCCAACGGCAACCTGCATTATTTCTGGGATCTGGAACAGGGTAATCCGCATATCATCACGCGCTTCCCGACGCCAGAATCCATCAAGAGTTATCGCCGTTTTCAGCCCAATCCGCAGAAGCTCATCACCGAACTATTTGGTCGTGATTACATTGCACTGACGCAAATGCCCGGCTATGCCAGCGAAGCCGGGTGGAAAAATGAAGCTGAACGCGATGCATTCGGCCGGAAAAATCGTCTGCGTTTTATGCGGGACTACCAGAAACGTGCCGTTCAATCGATACAGGATGCGGTAGCTGATGGGCAGAGCCGTTTTCTGTTTGAAATGGCGACTGGCACTGGCAAGACGCTGACGGCTGCGGCTGTGATCAAGCTGTTTTTGCGCACCGGCAATGCGCGCCGCGTGCTATTTCTGGTGGACAGGCTGGAGCTGGAAGATCAAGCCAACAAGGCATTTGTCGCCTATCTCAAGAATGACTACACCTCGGTTATCTACAAGGAACGGCGCGACGAGTGGCGCAAGGCCGAGATTGTCGTCACGACAGTACAGTCGCTGCTGTTCAACGATAAATACAAACGCCTGTTTTCACCTACCGATTTCGATCTGGTGATTTCCGATGAAGCGCACCGTTCCATTGGCGGGAATGCCCGTGCCGTGTTCGAATATTTTGTCGGTTACAAGCTGGGACTTACCGCTACACCACGCGATTATCTGAAGAAATATGACGCCAGCAAACCCACCACACGCGACCCACGAGAACAGGAGCGCAGGCTGTTGCTCGACACATATCGTACCTTTGGTTGTGATTCCGGTCAGCCCACTTTCAGATATTCGCTTTTAGATGGCGTGCGCGATGGTTTTCTCATCAGTCCTGTGGTGGTCGATGCGAGAACTGAAATCACTACGCAACTGTTGTCCGACAAGGGTTATGCAGTCGCCGCGCCCAACGAGGTAGGGGATACCGCCGAAGAAACCTTCTTTCAGCGGGATTTTGAGAAGACATTTTTCTCAGAAGCGACCAACCGAATATTTTGCGAGACTTTCCTGAAGAATGCGCTGTGTGACCCGATCAGCCATGAAATGGGCAAATCCATCATCTTTGCAGTCAGTCAAAATCATGCAGCCAAGATTACGCAGTTGCTGAATGAATTGAGCAACACAATTTATCCCGGCAAATACCAATCAGATTTTGCCGTGCAGGTTACGTCCCTGATACCCAACGCACAGCAATACACCATTAATTTCACTAACAACAACCTGCTGGGTGCGGCCAATTTTCTCGACGCCTACAAGACCAGCAAAGCGCGCGTTTGTGTCACGGTCGGCATGATGACCACCGGCTACGACTGCCCTGACATTCTCAATCTTGCCCTGATGCGCCCGATTTTTTCGCCATCAGAATTTGTGCAGATCAAGGGGCGCGGCACGCGCAAACACGAATTTACCGAACAGCTGTTCGATAAGGAATTAAAGGTCGAGATAGGGCGCCAGGAGAAGACCCGCTACAAGTTTTTCGACTTCTTCGCCGTCTGCGAATATTTCGAGGAAGAATTCGATTATGACGAAGTGCTGAAATTGCCTCGTCCAGGTGAACAAGGCAAAGAAGGACCTCTCCCGCCGCCACCTTTGGATCAATACACTTATACCGGTGCAGATACGGTTAAGCTGTTTGCCGAGCAGGTTGTCGGTGCGCAGGGTATGAAGATTGACCGCATGTTTTTTGAGGGATTTGAGAATACGGTCAAGGCTGATCCGATTTTGCAGCAGCAGGTGGAAAACGAACAATGGGATCAGGCGATTGATTATGTCAGTACGCACTTGCTTGATAAACCCGCTGATTTTTACACGCTGGATAAATTGCGCCGCGCCGCCGGAGTGGATCGCCGCTTGACCTTGCGTGAGATTCTGGAGAAAGTTTTCGGCCTGATTCCTTACTTCAAGGCCAAAGACGAGCTGCTCGACGATGAGTTTCAGAAATTCCTGCTGGATGCCTCGACAGAAGAAATCGATAAGCAGGCCGACAAGATCGTCGCTATGAAATACTTTTTCAAGGCTTATGCCACCGATGGACGTCTGCGCGACATCATCGACAAAAAGCAGCTCACCGAACTCAACGTCAATTCCACCTTCGGTATGTCGGATTTCAAGGCGGTTCCGAAGGAGTGGCGCGACAGGATACCGGAGTACGTGAAGGACTACGTTCCACTTAACCAATTCATGACGTAAACTGCTCGCTGATTAAATATTTTAGGAGGCCATCATGCATGCAACCTACCAGCTCAAACCGGATGAATTAGACGAAAAATTTTTGCGATCTATCAAAAAGCTGTTTCAAAACCAGACGATTGAAATTGCTGTTTCGGATGTGCCACCACAGGAAGTGGCTAACAACGGGCAGCGCAAGGCGGGTGCGCTCAAGGGACGCATCAGGATGAGTGATGATTTCAATGCGCCTCTGGCTGATTTTGCCGAGTATCAGCCTTGAAGCTGCTGCTTGATACCCATATTCTGCTCTGGTATCTGGAAGGTCATCCCAATCTTCCTGATGCACAGCGACTGATGATTGAGGACAGGCGCAACCAGGTTGTCGTGAGTGTGGCCAGTCTTTGGGAGATGACCATCAAGATGTCTATCGGCAAGCTTGATTTGATGGATGATCTGGCGACGATTGAAAAAACATTGCAGTTGCAGGGTATCCCTGTTCTACCCATTCAGACTTCTCATTTGCAGCACCTGTTGAGTTTGCCATTCCTTCATCGCGACCCGTTTGATCGGCTCATCATTGCCCAGGCCATTTCCGAGAGCATGACGCTGGTATCGCATGATGCCGCGTTTTCTGCTTACTCCGTTTCATTGCTTCCAATTGAAGGTTAATTTTGCTCGACGCTGACACCAAACGACGTATAGACACCTGCCGCGATATTCTCGTCGGCAAAGTCCCAGACCCGAAATCACAAGTCGAACAGATCACCATTTCGCTGATTTACAAATTCATGGATGACATGGATGCCGAAGCCGAGGAGCTGGGCGGCAAGCGCAGCTTTTTCGTCGGTGAGTATGCGAAATACGGCTGGAGCAAACTGATGGCGCCGAACATGGGCGGTTTCGACGTGCTGGCGCTGTATTCCGAGGCCATCCAGAAGATGAACGAAAACCCCGGCATACCGGCACTGTTTCGCGATATTTTCAAGAACGCCTATCTGCCGTATCGCGACCCTGAAACGCTGCGGATTTTCCTCAAGGAAATCAACGAATTTACCTACGACCATTCCGAGCGTCTGGGTGATGCCTTCGAGTACCTGTTATCCGTGTTGGGCAGCCAGGGCGATGCAGGACAGTTCCGCACGCCGCGTCATATTATCGACTTCATGATCGAGGTTATCGACCCGAAGAAGAATGAAAGTATCCTCGATCCTGCCTGTGGCACGGCGGGCTTTTTGATCTCCGCGTGGAAGCACATCCTCAAAGCCAATACCTCACCTCGCCCGCAGGCGGGAGCGGGGGTGAGGGCAGGGGACTTGCTCAGTCCGGATGAGCGTCAGCACATCGCTGCCAACATCCACGGTTATGACATCTCGCCCGATATGGTGCGTCTGTCGCTGGTCAATCTGTATCTGCACGGATTTTCCGACCCGCACATCGTCGAATATGACACGCTGACCTCGGATGAGAAGTGGAACGAGACGGCAGACGTGATTTTGGCGAACCCGCCGTTCATGTCACCCAAAGGCGGCATCAAGCCGCACAAACGCTTTTCGGTGCAGGCCACCCGCTCCGAAGTGCTGTTCGTCGATTACATGGCTGAACACCTAAGCCCGCAGGGGCGCGCCGCGATCGTCGTGCCGGAAGGCATTATTTTCCAGAGCGGCACGGCTTACAAACAACTGCGCGCCATGCTGGTGAAAACCTCGCTGGTCGCCGTGGTGTCCTTGCCTGCCGGGGTGTTCAACCCGTATTCAGGCGTGAAGACCTCGATCCTGATTCTGGATAAACGGCTGGCAAAGCAGACCTCGGAGGTGCTGTTCGTCAAAATCGAAAACGACGGCTACAACCTCGGCGCACAACGCCGTGCCGTGTCCGGCAGCGGCCTGCCGGAAGCGGTTGCCACACTGCGCGCCTTCCGTCATTCCCGCGAAAGAACGTCATCCCCGAATGTTTCTGTCGGGGACGGGAATCCAGAAGAATTCGATGCGACCAGCTACAGTAATGCGCTGCTGGTTGATCGTGAACGTATTGGTCAAAATGGTGACTGGAATCTGAGCGGCGAAAGATATGTAGATGCCAGTTTCGAGCATAGTCAATTTCCTGTACTGGCAATCAGTAACGTTTGCGAGATTAACCCGAAAAAATCTGAATTGTCAGGTGTTTCCTCGGACACGGTGGTTTCCTTCGTGCCGATGCAGGATATGGTTGAACACAACATCAGTTTTATGCCGACAGAGCAGCGATTGTTAGGTGATGTTATGAAAGGTGCATATACCTATTTTCGCGATGGTGATGTATTACTTGCGAAAGTTACCCCGTGCTTTGAGAACGGGAAGGCGGGCGTTGCCAAAGGCTTGGTGAATTCGACTGGTTTTGGCTCCAGTGAATATTATGTGCTTCGTGCATCGGATAAAATTTTGCCAGAACTGCTCTATTATTTTGTGTCGTCGCCGCGTTTCAAGGAATATGCCATCCCAGCAATGACAGGAACGGGTGGTCTTCAGCGCGTTCCCAAAGGTACGCTGGCAGATTTTAAAATCCCTCTTCCGCCCCTCGCTGTTCAGCAGGAGATCGTCGCGGAAATAGAGAGTTATCAGAAGCGTATTGAAGCGCTGAAACTGGAAATTGCCGAAAACGAGGCCAAGATTAAGACCACCATCAACCGCGTCTGGGGTACTGACTGATGGCCTATTCCAAGGCGTGGCATTCCCGTCCCCGACAGAAACATCGGGGATGACGTTCTTTTGCGGGGACGACGATAAATCAGCATTAGCTTCAGCAGGTTATAACTTGCCCCGCACCCAGTCAGTGACAGAGGCCAGTGCCGCTGCCAGATGTTCCGGTTGCGTACCGCCTGCCTGCGCCATGTCCGGCCTGCCGCCGCCTTTGCCGCCGACTTGCAGCGCGACCATGTTCACCAACTCACCCGCACGGACTTTAGCGGTTTGATCCGCTGTCACGCCGGCGATCAGGCTGACTTTGCCGTCGTTCACCGAGGCCAGCACGATGGCGGCGGAATGAAGTTTGTCTTTCAGTTTGTCCAGCGTCTCGCGCAATACCGCCGCATCCGCGCCGGGCAGTAAGGCCGCCAGCACCTTCACGCCGTTGATATCCTGCGCCTGTGCGAGCAACTCGTCGCCCTGTGCGGAAGCCAGCTTCGATTTCAGTGCGGCCAGTTCTTTCTCCAGCGATTTGACGCTATCCATGATCTGCGCGATGCGCGTTGCTGCTTCATGTGGCTGCGCTTTCACCGCGTCCGCAACGGCGCGCAACTGACGCTCCCGTGTCTGGATCAGCCCCAGCGCGCCTTCGCCCGTGACCGCTTCGACGCGTCGCACGCCTGCCGCCACGCCGCTCTCTGCGACGATCTTGAACAGGCCGATATCGCCGGTGCGCGCCACATGCGTACCGCCGCACAATTCTTTGGAACTGCCGATCGTCAGCACGCGCACTTCATCGCCGTATTTCTCGCCGAACAGCATCTTGGCGCCGGTCTGCTGCGCGTCCGCTATGCCCATTACGCTGGCATCGGTGGCGCTATTGGCCAGTATCTCCGCATTGACGATGGCTTCTACCCGGAGTATCTCCGCATCGCTCATCGGCTGGCTATGCACGAAGTCAAAGCGCGTCTTGTCGGCATCGACCTGCGAACCCTTCTGCTGCACATGATCGCCCAGCACTTCGGAGAGTGCCTTGTGCATCAGGTGCGTCACCGAGTGGTTGCGCTCGGTATGCCGCCGCGCTGCCATGTTCACGCGTGCCGTCACGCCGTTGCCTATTGTTAGTTTGCCGGTGGTGACTGTACCGTGATGGCCGAACACCGCCGCCTGTATCTTTTGCGTATCTTCCACCACGAAGATGCCGTGCACGCTGCGCAACTCGCCGGAATCGCCCGCCTGACCGCCGGATTCGGCGTAGAAGGGCGTATCGTCCAGCACCACCACGCCGGTGTCGCCTTCACCGAGTTCGTTCACCGACACGCCGTCCTTGTACAGCGCGAGCACGTTGCCCTTGTGTTCCAGGGTGTCATAACCGTGGAAGGCGGTTGCCGGGCCGGAGTATTCGAGGTTTGCGGCCATCTTGAACTTGCCGGCCGCGCGCGCCATTTGCTTCTGGTTCGCCATCGCCTTGTCGAAAGCCGCCACGTCCACCGTGACGTCCTGCTCGCGACAGATATCGGCAGTCAGGTCGAGCGGGAAACCGAAGGTGTCATGCAGTTTGAACGCGGTCTCGCCGTTGAAAACTGCATTTTCAGCTGTTTGCATGGCGCTCAGTTCGGCTTCGAGTATCGCCATGCCGTGTTCGATGGTAGAGAAGAAACGCTCTTCTTCCAGCTTGAGTATGCCCTTCACGCGCACCTGCTCGGCAACCAGTTCGGGATAGGCCGTACCCATCTGTTCGACCAGGTCGGGCACCATTTTGTAGAAGAACGCATCGCGCGCGCCCAGCTTGTAGCCGTGACGGATGGCGCGGCGGATGATGCGGCGCAGCACATAGCCACGTCCTTCGTTGCCGGGGATCACGCCGTCGGCGATCAAAAAGGAGCAGGCGCGGATGTGGTCGGCCAGCACTTTCAATGAGCTCAAACCCGCAGGTGTGGCATCTGCTTTGTCGCCTGCGTCGCTTTCTCCTCGCCTACCTTCATGGTATGTCTCGTCCAAAGCTCCTTGGCTTCGTGCATCTATCCACGCCTGCGGGTTGAGCAAGTCCTCTCGACGTGTCTCGCGCGCCGCCGCTTTAATCAGCGCCTGGAACAGGTCGATCTCGTAGTTCGCATGCACATGCTGCAACACCGCCGAGATGCGCTCCAGTCCCATGCCGGTGTCCACCGAAGGCTTGGGCAGCGGATGCATCACACCCGCTTCATCGCGGTTGAATTGCATGAATACGTTGTTCCAGATCTCGATGTAGCGGTCGCCGTCCTCCTCGGGTGTGCCGGGCAGGCCGCCGGGGATATGGTCACCGTGGTCGTAGAAAATCTCGGTGCAGGGGCCGCAGGGGCCGGTATCGCCCATCATCCAGAAGTTATCGGAGGCGTAGCGCGCGCCCTTGTTGTCGCCAATGCGGATCACGCGCTCATTGGGCACACCGACCTCTTTGGTCCAGATGTCGTAAGCCTCGTCGTCCTCGGCATACACCGTGACGTAGAGCCTGTCTTTGGGGAGTTTGAAGACTTCAGTCAGCAGTTCCCACGCGTACTTGATGGCATCCTGCTTGAAATAATCGCCGAAGCTGAAGTTGCCGAGCATCTCAAAGAAAGTGTGATGGCGTGCGGTGTAACCGACGTTTTCCAGATCGTTGTGCTTGCCACCGGCGCGCACGCATTTCTGCGATGAGGCTGCGCGGGTGTAGGGGCGCTTGTCGAAGCCGAGGAACACATCTTTGAACTGGTTCATGCCCGCGTTGGTGAACAGCAGCGTCGGGTCTTCGTGCGGCACCAGCGAACTGGATGCGACCACGGCATGGCCTTTGGAGGCGAAATAATCTAGGAATTTTTGGCGAATTTCACTGCTTTTCATTACACACCCTGAATATCAAATGCACTATGAGCCCGGACGATCATCAGGTGGTTTTACCTGTGGAAGAGTCGGGATAAATTAAGACGCGCATCATATCATGAGCGCCCGTTGCATCTGTACTGCGCCGGAGCGGGTTTTGTCCGTGTCGTCTGGGGAGCTGCTCAGCGCAGCAGCGGCTTAAGGGAGCGCAGCACATTGCGCATGATTTGCGGTTGCGAGGCAGCGGCGGGGTGCAGGTAGTCGGCCTGAAACTGTTCTGTTGTCACGCCTTCGAGCAGGAAAGGCAGCAGGCGAACGCGGTGTTTCGCCGCCAGACGGGGGAAAATAGCCTGAAATTGCCGGGTATAGATTTCTCCGTAATTCGGCGGCAGCTTCATGCCGACCAGCAGGACTTTGGCGCGGCTCCGGCTGGATTGTGTGAGAATTTCATGCAGATTGCTTTCAATCTCGGTCGTGCTGTAGCCGCGCAAGCCGTCGTTTGCGCCGAGTGACACGATCACGATGGCCGGGTGATATTGTTCCAGTAGTTTGGTATAGCGTTGCCGCCCGCCCAGCGTGGTCTCGCCGCTGATGCTGGCATTCACGATCTTGTATGGCTTGCGACTGCGTTCAAGTTCCTGCTGCAACAGGCTGGGCCAGCTATCTTGCGTGTCTATGCCGTATCCTGCTGATAGACTGTCGCCGAATACCAGGATATTTTCAGGTGCGGATGCGGCCTGAACGGCTCCGGGCAGGCAGAGCGCGGCGAGCAGCAGGGCGCGCTTCAGGATAATCAGAATCGACGAGGATATTTTTTTCATGGCAGCGATTGTGCGGGCGGTTAAGCTGAGTAAGCAAGTGTTAAGTGGCGAGCTGCCGCTGAATATCTTGCATGAAATCAATTTTGAAGTGGCAGCGGGCGAGAGTCTGGCCATAGTCGGCGCTTCCGGCTCGGGTAAATCCACCTTGCTGGGACTGCTGGCCGGACTGGATGTGCCGAGCAGCGGCAGTGTCTGGCTTGCAGGCGCAGACCTGTTTGCGCTGGATGAAGATGGACGCGCCCGCTTGCGCGGCGAACTGGCGGGCTTTGTGTTCCAGTCCTTCCAATTGCTGTCCGCGCTCACCGCGCTGGAGAACGTCATGCTGCCGCTGGAACTGCGCGGCGCGTCCGATGCGCGGGAGCGCGCCGGGGTATCGCTGGATCAGGTGGGACTCTCCGCCCGCGCCCATCATTTGCCCAAACATCTGTCCGGCGGTGAACAACAGCGCGTGGCGTTGGCGCGCGCCTTCGTCAGTCAGCCGAAAATCCTGTTTGCCGACGAGCCGACAGGGAATCTCGACGCGGCGACAGGTGCGCAGATTATCGACCTGATGCTGGAACTCAACCGCGTGCAAGGCACGACCCTGATACTGGTGACGCACGATGAACTTTTGTCAAAGCGTTGCGGCAAACAACTGCGCCTTGAGGCAGGGCGGATGGTGTGATGATGCGAAAATGCGTCTGGACAAGCTAATGCGGGAGCGTTAAAGTTCCCGCCATGTTCAGCGTCCGTTTTCAGTTACCTATAGCGATTTCCAATCATGCCAAGATTCGCATGGTCGAACGCAATATCAGCGCGGCGATGTTGCTTGAGGTCATTGATTCTGGGGAAGCACGTTACAAGGATGCCACCCATTTATGGGCGTTCAAGGAATTTCCGGAGCGGCATGACAATCTGCTATGTGCAGTGCTGGTGCTGGAAGATTGCATTGTCGTCAAAACAGTCATGCACCATTTTGCGGTTTTATAGGGGAGTATCATGCACACCACATATTTCGATGAAGACGACATTCTCGTTATTCGCTTGTCTGACAAGCCGATTACGCGCGAAGTTTCGCAAAACTGGAACACACACGTCAGCTATGCAGAGGATGGCAGCGCGGTGGAAGTGGTGTTGCTCGAAGCGCGTGCCAATGGTGCTTATCCACTCGAAGTGCAACGTGCACGTGCGGCTTGAATTGATAGCGAAAAACCACCGAAAAAACGGAAATAATCCATGAGATTTGTTTTTCACCCCTGCATCGTTTCAATTTTTGAAAATGTGGCGCGAGAGGTTTCTTTTGCCTCGGGTCAACCGTCCAGGTAAACCGCTGCACACTCGGCAATCCCATTTTTTCAGTCAGGGGCAAATTTTCTTTATTTTTCGCCCAGACCACACTTCTTTCCGTCCAAACCGCGTGACCAAAAAATGGGACGCCCTCGGCTGCCAGGAGGCTATTTGAATATTCTTCGCTTGTCCATCAATCTCCTGCGCCGCGACTGGCGGGCGGGGGAATGGCGCGTGCTGCTGCTGGCGCTGGTGCTGGCCGTAGGCAGCCTCGCCACAGTCGGGCTGTTCGCCGACAGGGTGCGGCAGGCATTGTGGCAGCAGGCCACCAGTTTGCTGGGCGCGGACATGCGCATCACTTCGACACGGGAGTTGCCGACTTTTTATCGGGAAATGGCCGAGGCACGCGGCTTGCAGGCGGTGGAGAGCCGCACTTTTGCCAGTATGGCGGCGTATCGCGAACAGGTATTGCTTGCCGAGATTCAGGCGGTAGAGGCGGGCTATCCGTTGCGCGGTAAAATCGAGATCGACGACGGCAATGGAAGGCGGGTGCGTTCAACGCTTTCACTTCAGCCCTCTACCTCAAAGGGGGTAGTGGAACGCGGTACGGTGTGGGCGGATGAGCGCCTGATGCGCCGTCTTGATCTGCGTGTGGGAGAAGAAGTGAGTCTCGGTGCGCAGCGCTTTGTGGTGGCGGCACGCATCGTGAAGGACATCGACCAGACTATCGGTTTTGCCAGCTTCGCGCCGCGTGTGTTGATGAATGAGGCTGATCTGGCGGCAACGGGCCTGATTCAGGAAGGCAGCCGCATTTCTTACCGTCTGATGGTCGCCGGGGAGGCGGCGCAGGTGGCGGCCTTGCGTGGACAATGGCTACCCAAACTTTCCGGCAACGAAAGGCTGGAGGATGTGACGGACGCGCGCCCGGAAATCCGCACTGCGCTGGAGCGCGCGGAACATTTTCTTGGACTGGCCGCACTCACTGCCGCGATTCTCGCCGGGGTGGCAATGGCACTGACGGCACGGCGCTACGTCGCGCGCCATCTGGATGGCTGTGCGGTGATGCGCTGCATGGGCGCGCAGCAGGGGCAGGTGTTACGGTTGTTCCTGTATCAGTTTGTGCTGGTGGGCTTGTTGGCGGTGCTGGCTGGCTCGCTGCTGGGCTATGTCACGCAAGCCATCCTGATAGAGAGCATCGCATCCATGCGCGAAGCGGATCTGCCGCAACCCGGCATGTTGCCGGTGCTCAAGGCCGGAGCCAGCGGGTTCGCGTTGCTGATCGGCTTTGCCTTTCTGCCCTTGCTGCAATTGCGCCGCGTATCGCCGCTACGTGTGTTGCGGCGCGAAATGGGTTTGCCGTCGGTCAGCGGCTGGCTGATATATGGCCTGGCGATTCTGGTGCTGGCCATCCTGTTTCTGTGGCAAGCGGGTACGCTGAAGCTGGGTTTAGCCGTGTTGGGTGGTTTGTTGTCCGGTCTGCTGGTGTTTGGTGTTCTGGCCTGGCTGATGTTGCAGGGGTTGGCGCGCCATGCCAATTTATTCGGCGCGCGCCATGCACTCAACAACCTCGCGCGGCATGGGCGTAGCGCGGCGGTGCAGGTGGTCGCACTCAGTCTGGGCGGCATGGCGCTGCTGTTGCTGACGCTGGTGCGCGGCGATCTGCTGCAAAGCTGGCAGGGTAAGCTGCCAGCGGATACGCCGAACCGTTTCGTGGTGAACATCCAGCCCGATCAGCGGCAGGCCGTGCTGGATTTTGTGGTGGCACAGCAATTGCCGTCGCCCCAGTTGCTGCCTATGGTGAAAGGCCGTCTGCTTGCGATCAATGAACGCGCTATCAATGGCGAGAGTTATGCGGATACTAGGGCGCAGGGGTTGGTAGAGCGGGAATTCAATCTGTCCTACGCGGATAGGATGCCGCAGTGGAATGAGCTGGTGAGCGGGCGTTGGTGGTCGCAAGGTGAAGACGGGCAGTTGTCGGTGGAGGAAGGTATCGCAAAGACGCTGGGCATTTATCTGGGCGATGAATTGACCTACGATGTGGCAGGCAGTCGTTTTTCCGCGCGGGTCACCAGTCTGCGCAAGGTTCAATGGGACTCCATGCAGGTGAACTTCTTTGTCATAGGAACGCCAGGCCTGTTGCAGGATTATCCATCCAGCTATCTCACCAGTTTTTATTTGCCGCCGGACAAGGTGCGGGCGGGCGATGAGCTGGTGCGGGCGTTTCCCAATCTGCTGGTGATCGATACCGGCGCGGCCATTGCACAGGTGCGCAACATCATAGAGCAAGTGTCGCAAACGGTCAGTGTGGTATTCCTGTTTACTCTGCTGAGCGGGGTGGTGGTGGTGTATGCGGCATTGCTGTCCACGCAGGACGAACGGGTGCACCAGGTCGCGATTCTGCGCACGCTGGGCGCGGACAGTGCTTATTTACGGCGCCTGCATCTGGGCGAATTCGCCGTTCTGGGGCTGCTTAGCGGTCTGTTTGCGGCGGCGAGTGCGGCGCTGTTAGGCTGGGTGCTGGCGTACTACATACTGGAAATTCCATATCAGTCAAATAGCCTGGTTTGGCTGAGTGGCATGCTGGGCGGCGTGGTTCTGGTGATGCTGGCAGGATGGTTGAATACACGCAGGCTGGTCGAGATGTCGCCTATGCGTATTCTTAGGGGTGAATAAGCTTATGATTGATTGAGGTTATTTTGCATGGTGCGGATGTTGTTGGGAATTCCACGCAACTTTGATACAATCCTTCCCGCTTATTAACTTACAACAGGGTGGAGCCATAAAATGTCTATTGAACAACGCGTAAAAAAGATCGTATCCGAGCAACTGGGCGTAAATGAATCTGAAGTGAAAAACGAGTCTTCATTCGTGAATGATCTGGGTGCTGATTCCCTCGATACCGTTGAGCTGGTAATGGCGCTGGAAGAAGAATTCGAATGCGAAATTCCTGACGAAGATGCAGAAAATATCACTACTGTTCAGCAAGCTATCGATTACGTTCTGGCGCATCCCAAGTAACTGTTTCAGTTTCCTTCAGAGTTGGCGGAGTTAATTTGTCTAAACGTAGAGTTGTTATAACCGGCCTGGGGATCGTATCCCCAGTCGGTATTGGAATACCCACTGCCTGGCAGAATATCGTCGCAGGCAAGTCGGGGATAGTCAAAATATCGCATTTCGATGCGAGTCCCTTTGCCAGTCAGATTGCGGGTGAAGTAGGCGATTTTGATGTCACACAGTATCTGCCTGCCAAGGATGCGCGCCGTATGGGGCGATTTATCCATTTTGGCCTGGTGGCGGGCATGGAGGCGTTTGCGGATTCGGGTCTGGAAGTCACAGAGCAGAATGCGGAACGCATCGGTGTGAATATCGGATCGGGCATCGGCGGCTTGCCGATGATCGAGGATACGCATAACGATTACCTCGCTGCCGGTCCGCGTAAGATTTCACCTTTCTTTATTCCTGGCACTATCATCAACATGATTTCCGGCAATCTGTCCGTGATGTACGGATTGAAAGGCCCGAATCTGGCAATGGTTTCCGCCTGTACGACGGGGACGCATTGCATTGGTGAATCGGCACGCATGATCGAATACGGCGATGCCGATGTGATGATTGCGGGCGGAGCGGAAGCGACCATAGGCCCTCTGGCGGTTGGCGGCTTTGCTGCTGCGCGCGCACTCAGCACGCGTAACGATGATCCGGCTACCGCCAGTCGTCCGTGGGACAAAGACAGAGATGGCTTTGTGATCGGCGAAGGCGCGGGCGCGCTGGTTTTGGAAGAGTATGAGCATGCCAAGGCGCGCGGAGCCAGAATTTATGCTGAAGTAAGCGGTTACGGCATGAGCGGCGATGCCTACCATATCACCTCGCCGAACAGTGACGGCCCCAAGCGCAGCATGCTGAATGCGTTGATGAATGCCGGTCTGAATCCGGATCAGGTGCAGTACGTCAATGCGCATGGCACATCGACTCCGCTGGGTGATAAAAACGAAACCGAGGCGATCAAGCTGGCTTTCGGCGATCATGCCCATAAGCTGGTGGTGAATTCGACCAAGTCCATGACCGGCCATTTGCTGGGCGGTGCAGGCGGTATCGAGTCTATTTTCTCGGTGCTGGCGATTCATCATCAAATTTCACCGCCGACTATCAATATCTTCGAGCAGGACCCGGAGTGCGATCTGGATTATTGCGCCAATGTCGCGCGCGACATGAAGATCAACGTGACGATGAACAATAATTTCGGTTTCGGCGGAACCAACGGTACGCTGGTGTTCAGCAAAATCTGACGCAGTCCTGTTAACGTAAGAAATCTTTCTATCCACGAAAAGTACGCAAAAACACGAATATCATTAAAAATGCAATTCAGGCTGTTAAGCAATAGCCGGTTTTAACATTTGAGCAGGACTTTGATGTTTTTCGAGAAATTCGTGTTTTTCGTGGACTATGTTTTTTCGGGCTCATTTCTATGCTGGTCAATGGCAAAGCGGGCAATTTGATCAGTATACGAGATCGCGGTTTGCTTTATGGCGATGGCGTCTTTCGTACCCTGCGCGTCGAGCAGGGGCGGCCGTTACACTGGCCATCGCATTATCAAAAAATCCAACATGACTGCAACGCTCTGGGTATCGCATGCCCGGACTACGCACGTTTGTCAGACGAGCTGGGCGGTCTGCTGGCCGATTATCCCGATGGCGTATTCAAGCTGATCGTCACGCGCGGACAGGCTACGCGCGGCTATGCGCCATCGCAGCAGGCCATACCTCTTCATATCTGGGATGTCGCACCCGTGCCGGAATATCCGGAGAGCTGGGCTTTGCAGGGCGTGACGTTGGCGCTGTGCGAACTGCGTCTGGCCCGGCAGCCGCGCCTGGCCGGAATCAAACATCTGAACCGACTGGAAAACGTGCTGGCCGCCGCCGAAATTGTCGGTCTGGGCGACTCTGTGGCTGAAGGGTTGTTGCTGGATGTTGATGATAATGTGATTGAAGGTACGCGCAGCAATGTGTTTCTGATTTCAGGCGGTCGGCTGATTACGCCGGATTTGGCGCGTTGCGGCGTGGCAGGTGTACAGCGTGATCGCGTGATGGCGTATGCAGGGGAAATCGGCATGGCGGTCGAGGTGCGCGATGTCAAACTGGATGAACTGCGTGGCGCAGATGAGGTGTTTTTAAGCAGCAGCGTATTCGGCTTGTGGTCGGTGTCTCGCTTCGAGCAGCAACAGTGGACAGGCTTGGATTATGTACTGCGGATACGCGCCGGGCTGGCGGGCGAGGTGAACGCATGATGCGTAAATTAAAGGTATTGCTGCTGTTATTGATGCTGGCTTGCGTTGGCCTGGCTTATTATGCCTACAGCCCGTTGGCGCCAGCGAAGCTGCCATTGGAATTCACCCTGAATCAGGGCAGCAGCCTGAGCGCGGTCGCGCGCCAATTTGAACGCGAAGGCCTGCTGGAGTCGCCTCGATTATTCGTAGCCTTTGCGCGCCTGCTGGGTCGGGCCGGACAAATCAAGGCGGGCGTCTATCAGTTGGATCAGCTGGTTAGCCGCATGGAATTGCTGACAATGATCACACGGGGCAATGTCAGCAAGAGCCAGATCACCCTCATCGAAGGCTGGAATTTCAGGCAGTTGCGCAATATGCTTAATGCCAGTCCGAATCTGCGGCATGACACGCTCAATCTGTCTGACAGCGAAATATTGCAGCGCATCGGCGCGCCCGAAAGCCACCCCGAGGGGCTGTTTTTCCCGGAAACCTACCATATTGCCGCAGGCGGCAGCGACATCGAACTGCTGAAAGTCGCCTATCGTCTGATGCAGCAACGCCTGAATGAAGCCTGGCAGGCGCGCAGCCCGGACTTGCCTCTGGAAACCCCCTATCAGGCGCTGATACTGGCGTCCATCGTGGAGAAGGAAACCGGCACGGCGAGTGATCGACCCATGATAGCCGGTGTGTTTGTCAATCGCCTGCGCATCCGCATGATGCTGCAAACCGACCCGACGGTGATTTACGGGATGGGAGAAAAATTTGACGGCAATCTGCGCCGCCGTGATCTGACCAACGACACCCCGTACAATACCTATACCCGTGGCGGACTGCCGCCCACACCGATCGCCATGCCGGGACGAGATGCGCTGCATGCCGCGCTGCACCCCGCCAGTACGAATGCCTTATACTTCGTCGCGCGCGGCGATGGCAGCTCGAAATTTTCCAGCAACCTGAACGCACATAATCAGGCGGTGAACAGGTACCAGAAATGAACAAATTTATTACTTTTGAGGGCGTGGACGGGGCGGGCAAGAGCACGCATCTGGCGTGGTTTGCCGATGCCTTGCGGCAGCGTGGTGCGGATGTGATTGTGACACGCGAGCCGGGCGGTACGCCGTTGGGCGAAGCTTTGCGCGAAATACTGCTCAATCAGTCGATGAGCATCGGCACGGAAGCGATGCTGATGTTTGCGGCTCGCCTTGAACATGTCGAACAAGTTATCAAACCCGCGCTGGCTGCCGGAAAATGGGTGATTTCCGATCGTTTTTCCGATGCCAGCTTTGCCTATCAGGGCGGCGGTCGTGGCATGGGCTGGGAAAAACTCAGGCAACTGGAACAATGGGTGCACCCCGATTTGCAGCCGGATTTGACGCTGTTTTTTGATGTGCCGGTGGACGTCGCCAGACAACGTCTGTCGAACAATGTTTCGCTGGATCGCTTCGAGCAGGAGCAGGATGCGTTCTTCGAGCGGGTGCGCGCCGGGTATCACCGGCGTGTGGCAGAAAATCCGCAACGCTATGCGGTGATTGATGCGGCGCAGACGCTGGCGGCGGTACAGCAGCAGCTGGTCGCAATTGTTGAGTCGATTTGAATATGAATGAGCTTTATCCCTGGCAGCAAGACGACTGGGCGCGTTTGCAGGCCTTGCGCGCACGCGCCTCGCAGGGTTTGTTGTTTCAGGGGCAGAAGGGCGTGGGCAAGCTGAGCCTCGCGCTGAACTTCGCCCGTGCCTTGTTGTGCCAGCATCCGCTGGATAATGGCTTTTCCTGTGGCGTGTGCCCCTCCTGTCACTGGTTTCTTCAGGGCACGCATCCGGATTTTCGTTTTGTGCAACCCGAATCCGAAACTGATGAAGTCGAGGCGGGCAAGAAACCCAGTCGTCAGATTTCGGTAGATCAGATTCGTGGCTTGGCTGATTTTCTGGGCATGAGCGCGCATCAGGGCGGTCGGCGGGTGGTTATCATTCACCCTGCGGAGGCCATGAATGCAAATGCGGCCAATGCCTTGCTGAAGAGCCTGGAAGAGCCTCCTGCCGGTCTGTTGTTCATCCTGGTGACGCACAAGTCGCAGCAGTTGCTGCCTACCCTGCTAAGCCGCTGTCTGGTATTTAGTCTGGCTGCGCCGGATGCATCCACGGCTACGCGCTGGCTGGCGGGGCAGGGAGTGAAAAATCCCGTTGATGCGCTGGCGATTGCCGGATTTTCGCCCTTGCAGGCGTTGCAGGGTGCGGAACAAAACGGTATCGACGCGCGCGATAAGTTGTTGCGCGGCGTAAAGCAACCGGCGACGCTGGACGTGTTCGCGCTGACCGATGCCTTGCAGAAGACCGAGCAGGTGGAGATTGTGCAGTGGTTGCAACAATGGAGTCATGACCTGACTTCGATGAAGCTTACGGGGCGCTTGCGTTATCATCCGGCAGACGAGGAGCTTATCCGGAAGCTGGTTGCGCCGCTTGAGCCGCTGAATCTGGTGCGTCTGCAAAAATACCTGCAAACGGCGAAACGCGAATCGCAACACACGCTGAATCCCAAACTTTTCATCGAATCGCTTTTATTAACCTATTGTCAATTGATGCACGTATAACCATGCCTTTTATAGATTCTCATTGCCATATCAATTTCCACGAGTTGTCAGAAAATATCGGCGACGTGCTGGCTAAAATGCAGCAGAACGATGTGCTGAGCGCCTTATGCGTATCGGTCAATCTGGCCGATTTTCCGCAGGTGCTCAAGCTCGCTGAAGAGTATCCGAATATCTATGCCTCGGTGGGCGTACATCCGGATTACGAAAATGTTGAAGAACCGTCTGTTAAACATCTGGTTGCGCTGGCCTGCCACCCGAAAATTATCGCGATAGGCGAGACGGGGCTCGATTATTACCGCCTGAGCGGTGATCTGGATTGGCAGCGTGAACGCTTTCGCAATCACATCCGCGCCTCGCGCATATGCGGCAAGCCGCTGATCATCCATACGCGCAGCGCTGCCGAAGATACGCTGCGCATCATGGCGGAAGAGGGCGCGGCTGAGGCGGGCGGCGTGATGCACTGTTTTACCGAGAACTGGGAGGTGGCGGAAGCCGCGCTGGCGATGGGATTCTATATCTCGTTTTCCGGCATTGTTACCTTCAAGAACGCACTGCAGATCAAGGATGTCGCGCGGCGCGTACCACTGGATCGTATGCTGATCGAAACAGACGCGCCCTATCTTGCACCCGTGCCTTATCGCGGCAAACTCAATCAACCGGCGTATGTGAAACATGTGGCCGAAGAAATCGCCTTGTTGCGCGGTATCAGCGTGGAGGAAGTGGGTTTGCGCACCAGTGAGAACTTTGCATGCTTATTTCGCCTGTAGTGCGCAAAAAATCTTGACAGAAATCCTGAACCCCCTATAATTCGCGCCTCGCAATGCGGGAGTAGCTCAGTTGGTAGAGCGATACCTTGCCAAGGTATAGGTCGAGAGTTCGAGCCTCTTCTCCCGCTCCAGTTTCACCGGAGTTAAGTTTCACGTTTTGCGATGCTCCAATGCGGGAGTAGCTCAGTTGGTAGAGCGATACCTTGCCAAGGTATAGGTCGAGAGTTCGAGCCTCTTCTCCCGCTCCACATTCAAGGGAAAGCATCAGGCTTTCCCTTATTTATTTCAAAGCGTGCTTTGAAGCACGGTGCGTTAGCAAATCGGTTATGCCCCGGATTGCAAATCCGGTTAGCCCAGTTCGACTCTGGGACGCACCTCCATACAAAATACCCGCCCGGGTGGTGAAATTGGTAGACACAACGGACTTAAAATCCGTCGGGGAGCGATCTCCGTACCGGTTCGATTCCGGTCCTGGGCACCAAATATCTCAATAAAGCAGTGAGTTGCGCGCAAATAGTCTTGTTTGCGTTTGCAGTCGCTTGCTGTTGTTTGCTCTAAATTGCCATATCAGCTGTCCCAAAATAAAACCCAAGCAGTTGATATCGAACCCTCGCTAGTGGATTGATGGTTGTATTGCGTGCTGTGTGACGGCAATTCAGGAAAATTACCACCGGTGGCAGAGCGGATTAAACGTGCTATTGAAATGCCATATAGACGTGCTATAGTAATGCGCAATAAACTTGCCAAGGAATATTATGTCCACCCCAAATGAAAAGCTGGCAGAGTCGTTGAAACTCTTGAAAATCGAGCAAGATCGGGGGCTGCACGTATTTCAGAGTAAAAACTTCAGTCGTGTTCATCGTGATCGACTGGTTGCGGCAGGCTTCATGAAGGAAGTCATCAAGGGTTGGTATATCGTTTCCAATCCGGCGGAGAAGACAGGGGAGTCAACGGCGTGGTATGCGTCTTTCCATGAATTCGTTACCGGATACTGCAACATCCGGTTCGGCAACGACTGGTATTTGTCGCCCGAAGCCTCTCTACAAAGGCACGCCGGCAACACAACAATCCCTCGTCAGCTGATGATCCACACCAAAACCGGATCGAACAACAATCTCACACTCAAATTCGAGACAGGTCTTTTTGATTACCGTTCAAAGGACTTCGCATCCGGGGCGGATATTGTCGTCAAGGACGGGATTCGTCTGCTCTCGTTACCGGCATCGCTGGTACGTGTGTCACCGACTTTCTTCGCGACGAACCCGATTGATGCGCAGATCGCGCTATCGCAGATCTCGGATGCCTCCGAGATTCTGGTCAAGCTACTCGAAGGTGGCAATTCGGTCGTCGCCGGACGAATCGCCGGTGCGATGCGCACAATGGGTCGCGCCAATGAGAGTGATCGTATCGTTCGAACCATGCGTGATGCGGGTTATGCGGTCACTGAGAATAATCCTTTTCAGGTTTCGCCGACATCCTTGCCGACCCTGGCGCGAGCGGAATCAGCGTGTGCAATCCGAATCCGACTGATGTGGGAATCGATGCGCGAGGAGGTGATTCACTCATTCCCGCCGGCACCGGGAGTGCCGGATGATGTCGAGTCCTACATCGCGGACGTTGATGACCGGCATGTCGAAGATGCCTATCATTCGTTGTCAATTGAGGGTTATCGTGTGACCGAAGCGCTGATCACCAAGATTGCAACCGGCAAATGGAATCCTGAAGAAAATAGCGACGACAACAATGACCGCAACGCGCTGGCAGCTAAAGGCTACCATCAGGCATTTGTTGAGGTGCGCAAGAGTTTGTCGAGTATCCTGGAGCGGAATGAACCCGGCGAAGTGATTCGGCGCGACCATCATGACTGGTACCGAAAACTCTTCGAGCCTTCCGTCATGAGCGGTATCCTCGAAGCTAAACATCTCGCCGGCTATCGTTCCTGGCCGGTATTCATTCGCTATGCCCGGCATGTTCCTCCCTCCTATGAATCAGTGCGAGATGCCATGCCGGTTTTTTTCGACTTGATCTCGAAGGAGCCGGAAGCGGCAGTCCGCGCAGTGCTCGGCCATTTTATCTTCGTCTATATTCACCCTTATGGGGATGGCAACGGGCGCATGGCGCGGTTCCTGATGAATGCTATGCTCGCATCTGGTGGATACCCGTGGACGGTCATCCATGTCGAAGATCGAGAGGGCTACATGGCCGCGCTTGAGCAGGCCAGTGTGAATGGAAATATAAAGCCGTTTGCTAACTTCATCAGCACAGTCGTGCAAAGACAAATGGATAATTCCAGCAAATTATAAGGATTTGATAGCTTGCCAACTTTGACCATTCTGAACTGATCCAGCTTGTCGCTGACCTATACGCTGCCGAAAAGGTGAATCAATAATTCCTGCATGCCCGATTTTCCATTGGCGGAGTCCCTCTGGAAATATACAAAAGCGAATTCACAAGGCAAGGCGGTTATTGCCGTTCGTTGTTCAGAACAGTTTATGGTTGATCAGCAAATGGGTGGCGATGCTGGCGGCGTAGCCCAGTGCGATCACCGGCGTCCACTTAAGATGGGCGAAAAAGGTGTAGGTGCCGCGTGCCTGGCCCATCAGCGCGACGCCCGCCGCAGAGCCTACGGACAACAGAGAGCCGCCCACGCCGGCGGTCAGGGTGACCAGCAGCCACTGGCCTATGGACATGTCGGGTTGCATGCTGAGCACGGCGAACATGACTGGGATGTTGTCCACCACGGCGGAAATCAAGCCGACGGCGATGTTGGCGTTGGTTGCACCCCATTCACCGTACATGATCTGGGACGCCATGGACAGATAGCCGATGAAGCCCAAGCCCCCCACGCACATCACCACGCCGTAGAAGAAGAACAGCGTGTCCCATTCGCTGCGGGCTACTTCGCGGTAGATGTCAAACGCCTCCGGACTGCCTATTTCAGAAACAGTCGCCTGCGCACGTCCGCTGGTGGTTATTCTCAGATAATAGGCGAAGAATTTTAACAGCCCCAGGCCGGTCAGCATGCCTATGACAGGGGGCAATGACAGCATGCTGTGGAAACTCACCGCCAGAGCGATGGTGCACAGGAACAAAAAGATGATGCGGCGTGCACCGCGTTTCATCATGACCAGTTTTCCGCCAGCCTCGGGTTTACCGTTCGGGACGAAGAAATGCATGATGGCGGCAGGCACCAGGTAATTGACCAGTGAAGGAATGAACAAGTAGAAAAAAGTCCAGAAACCGATAGGTCCGTTGCTGGCCATGATGTTCTTTTGCCAGACCATCAGCGTGGTGATGTCGCCGAAAGGCGAGAACGCGCCGCCGGCATTGGCTGCGACCACCACGTTGATGCAACCCAGCACGACGAAGCGCTGGTTGCCATGACCCACTGCCACGACCACAGCGCCCATCAGCAGGGCGGTGGTCAGGTTATCGGCCAGACCGGAAAGGAAAAACGCCAGTATCCCTGTCACCCAGAACAGTGCGCGGTAGCCGAATCCCTTGCGTATCAGCCAGGAGCGCAGCGCTTCGAACACATTGCGTTCATCCATCGCGTTGATATAGGTCATCGCCACGATCAGGAACAGCATCAGTTCGGCGTATTCCTCCAAATTGTGGCGCAACGCGGTTTCGACCACATGGGGGATGTCATGTGACTGGTAGTACCAGGCAATCAGCGCCCAGATAATGCCCGCCGCCAGCATGACAGGCTTGGATTTGCGCAGATGGGAGAATTCTTCTGCCATGACTGCCAGATAGGCGATGAAGAACAGGGTGATTGCCGTAATGCCGACCCAGTTTCCGGTCAGGTCGAGGCGCGAGGCGGTCTCAGAGGCATGAGCCAATAAAGGGGTGAACAGCAGTGTTAGCAATAAGGCAAAACGATTCATCTGTAAAAACTCCGGATATTTTTATGCAAAATAACACACTATGCTGAATTATCCACCCGATAAACGTGATTTTCGGCGGGTGAAATAGACAGTGATTGTCCGGGAAATCAATAAACGAGTGAAAAACCGTGACCCGGACGCAGAAATGACATCAATCGTGGATAGTTTGGCTTACGGGGCGTTAAATAACGCCAGCGGATCAGATTTTATATATAAATTCGATGACTTCAGCGGGATCTTTTTTGTAGGTGTGTCCCAGGCTGATGGTGCCGCTCTCCCGCAATACCAGCTCTTCACGCCGTAGCTGGACCTCGTTTTCGTTCCTGAAAGTCACGTAGCTGCCATTGGAACTGAGATCAATAAAAACGAATTTATCGCGTCGCCGTTCAATTTTGGCATGTATGCGTGATGCTCTGCGATCCTGAATCATGATGTCCGCCAGTTCGCCTCGACCGATAGTGATGCCGGGGTGTGCGGCATCCATGACAAATTTATTGCCGCGATAAATCAACTGCAGGGTGGGTTCGGCGTTGGCGGGCGAGAGGGTGCGGCCGACCATCATGGTCATTTCTTCGCTTTCCTGCCAGATGACTTCATGCACCTCGATGTCATCGGTCTTGCCCTTGATAGACAGATTGTCGAAGCTGCGTGTGCTGGTGCGCATGATGGGCGGCAGCATGGCTACTGTCGCACCGGTCGTGATGATTTGCTGTGCCTGGGCTATTTCCGTCATGCGTGCGGCTATGTTGACCGTTTCGCCGAACACGTCGCCATCGCTGGCGCTCTCAATCACCGGGCCGTAGTGCAATCCGATGCGTATCGATAGCTGTGTGCCGTCGATTTTGGCGTGGCTGATTACCAGCTGCATTTCGCAGGCGGCTTGTGACGCAGAAATGGCATCCGGGAATACGGCCATAATCTCGTCGCCTATGGTCTTGACTGTCTGGCCGGTATGCGCTGTCGTCAGGCGCTGCAAAATGTCGAGACAGCTGTTGATGGTGGTGAATGCGCGCGCATCGCCCAGCGTCTCATACAGGCGCGTGCTGCCGCTTATGTCGGCGAACAGAACCGCTTTGTCTGGATGGGAATGGTCAGGTGTTGTGTCGTTCACGGTTTTATTCTGGTCGAATCAAGGTGCATATTATAAGGGCTGTTACGACTTTTTAAGCATGCGACGAAAAAACCTGCGGGGTAAATTACCCCCGCAGGTTTGGTTGCAGGTGATCTGAAATATCAGTAGTCGGTGTAGCCTTTTTCACCCGGCGTGTAGAAGGTATTGAAATCAGGTTCAGTCAAGGCGCTG
>Ga0209231_1000264_pt1 | contig 34192 bp, 25 predicted proteins | sample Deesub45470m_DNA_FD_188086 | JGI IMG/M metagenome (GOLD analysis project Ga0209231, IMG submission 188086) | Deep subsurface microbial communities from North Pacific Ocean - 450_OLKR46/470m Metagenome (SPAdes) (version 2) | ecosystem: Environmental > Terrestrial > Deep subsurface > Unclassified ... | reverse complement strand
GCTATCATCATATTAGCAGTTTTTTCTAAAACTGTTTTCCAATTATTGGGATGATGTCGGTCTTTTAATATTGCTGCAAAAGCAGGGATTTTTTCTTCAATTTTTTCAGCATCTAACATTTTTGTTTCTTTAACAGCAATGTCGGGAGTCCAACTTAGTTTTGTTCCTAAAGTAATTATTTTGCCTACTTTTTTAGGATGATTTTTTGCTAAATATAAAGCTACATAGCCTCCCATGCTGTAACCAAAAATATCAATTGATTCAATTTTGTTTTGCTTTAAATAAGCTAATACATCATCTGCAAACTGAGGAATATTAAAGTTTTCTTTAAACGCTTCTCCTCCATGTCCTGAAAAATTTAATAAATGAATGTCAAACTGATTGTCTAACAAAGACGCTATGGAACTAAATTGCGATTTACTTCCAATAGCACCATGAAGAATTAATAAATTTTTCATTTAAAGCTTAGTAATTCAGAAGTTGTTTCAATGCCGCTGCTACTTTATCTCCATTAGGCAATAAAGTAGCTTCTAAAGTAGCGTTTAACGGAATGGCAGGAGTATCAATCGAACCAACAATTTCTATAGGAGCATCTAAATCTCTAAAGCAGTTTTTTTGAATACGAGCAGCTAACCCTAATGTGAAAGAATTTTCTATAGATTCTTCGGTAACCAACATTACTTTGTTGTGTTTCTTGGTGGCAGCATACATCGCTGCTTCATCCAATGGATTAAGTGTTCTTAAATCAATAATTTCTACCTGACCTTTAAACTGTTTAGCAGCTTCTAAACTCCAATAAACACCTCTTCCGTAAGTAATAATAGCCGCACTTTCGCCATTGTTAATCTTGTCATCATCAGCTTCAATAACTGTTCTGGCTTTCCCGAAAGGAATTACATATTCATCATCAGGCTCTACGGTTTTAGCACCTTCAGTACCTTTAATTTTACTCCAATACAAGCCTTTATGTTCAAAAATTACTACTGGATTAGGGTCGTAATAAGCTGATTTTAGCAAGCCTTTTAAGTCTGCACCTGTTGATGGATAAGCTACTTTTACGCCTCTGATGTTGGTAACCACAGATTCCACACTTGAAGAGTGATAAGGTCCCCCCGAGCCATAAGCTCCGATAGGTACTCTTAAAATCATGCTAGCAGGCCATTTACCATCAGATAAGTAATACGAACGACTTAATTCTGTGAATAATTGGTTGAGTCCTGGCCAAATGTAATCAGCAAACTGAACTTCAACAATAGGTCTTAAACCCACAGCAGCCATTCCAACGGTACTTCCCACAATAAAAGCTTCTTGAATAGGGGTGTTAAACACTCTGTTTACTCCAAACTGTTGAGCCAAGGTAGCTGCTTCACGGAAAACACCGCCTAATCTGCCACCAACATCTTGTCCGTACAATAAACATTCTTTGTGTTTGCTCATTAACTCTCTAACCGCAAATAAGGCAGAATCTACCATTACGGTTTTTTCTTTTCCTGCCGGTTCTCTTACTCCTTTTTCTTCTGTGATTGGAGTAGGAGCAAAACAATGTGTCATTAAATCTTCAGGAGAAGGATCTTCTTCTTTCAGTGCTGCTTGGTAATCTTTCTCTACCAATTCTTTTGCTTTTCCCTCAATAGCCAACAATTCAAATTTTTGAATGCCCGATTTTTCGGCTAAGGCTTTTAATTTGGGGAAAGGATCTCTTTTGGCTGCTTCTTCCAAATCATCTCTGTACCATTCTTTTCTAACTCCTGATGTATGGTGATTTAACAAAGGAACTTTAGCGTGTATAATAAAAGGTCGTCTCTCTTTTCTTACAATTTCTATCACTTCAGCCACCGTTTCATAGGCAGTATCGAACTCAGTACCATCTATGGTTCTTACATCCATGCCTTTAAAACCTTTGGCAAAATGGGTAATATCTTGAGCTCTGGTTTCTTCTGCACTGGCAGAAATATCCCAATCATTATCTTGTACCAAATAAATGATGGGTAATTTTTTTAACACTGCCATCTGAAAAGCTTCAGAAACTTCGCCTTCGGTACAAGAGGCATCACCTAAGCTGCAAACTACAACAGGATTTTCGCCTTTGTAATCTTCGGCTAAACCTTCTTTTTCTTTGTATTGAAGTCCCATAGCAACACCTGTGGCAGGAATGGCTTGCATGCCTGTTGCAGAAGATTGATGAGGTATTTTTGGTTTATCATCATCTCTTAAACTTGGGTGAGAATAATAGGTTCTACCACCTGAAAAAGGATCGTTTTTCTTGGCTAATAATTGTAACATGAGTTGGAAGGGCGTCATACCAATTCCTAACAAAATACTATCATCACGGTAATAAGGAAAAACAAAATCTTGCGGTTTTAGCTGCATGCCCATTGCCAACTGAATAGCTTCATGACCTCGAGAAGTGGCATGAACATATTTAGCAGTAATTTCTTTATTGGCTTCATACAATTCTGTGAGTGCTTTGGCTGTACTCATTAACTGAAAAGCTTGTTGTACAATATCTTTAGATAAAGTTGTTTTTCTTTTTTCTTTTTCTTCTTTTGCTATCGCCATTACTTAAACCTTTTTTTTACGAATGGTAAAGTTAAGTAAATAGATTAAAAATTTAACCCTCTATAAAATATTAACTGTTTTGGGATTTTATTTTAAAAAATAATGGAGGTTAGAAATTAGAAATTTAAAAGTTTACCATAGAACGCGAGCGTTTCTAAAGTAGAAAATTGAGTCGATTTTGCTTTATTGGTGGCGATCTACAGACGTAATATTTTTTATGTACGTGGTATATTCTTCATTTTCTATATCGCCTGGAAATTTTGTTTCTTCACATCGTTGGAAGATAACTTTTGTATCATCTTCATCATAGAGAAAATCTTTTACTTTTGCTATAAAAGGTTCATGCTTTTTGCTTTTCATGGTGATTAAAGTTTTAAAGTCCTTAGAAAGCATAATACTTAACCTTATTCTTAGTTTTTCTGTTTTCATTATAATTTTTTTTATAAAATTATGGCAATTTTGAAAAACTACCAATTTCAATTCTGAATATATCTTCGAATTCCCTTACTCTACTCAGTACTTTTACCATTCTTTTTTAGTATTTTAATTATAATAGCATAGCTTTTTTGTGCTAAAATGGAAGAGGGATCTATACTTAATGCCTTTTCATATAATAACTTTGATTCATTAGGTGATATGTCTTTTAATAAATTTCCAAGCCCTACGTATGCGTTAGAATAAGTTTCATCAATTTCTATAGCTTTCAAATAATGAAATCGAGCTAATTCTATATTATTTAGATGTTTATAGTAAAGATTTCCCAAATTATAATGGGTTATAACATCTTTCGGTTCGACTTCTAGAGCTTTTTCATAATGGAAACATGATTTTACGTAATCATAAAATACATTTTTTAGCAAAACAGCATAGTTGCATTGTGCTTTAAAATTATTGGAATCAATACTTAAGCAATATTCATATTGAATTTTAGCATTAATAAAATCTTTTAAATTTAAAAAGAGTAGATTAGCATAACTATAATGAACATCAGCAATCCTTTCTGGAGACGAAAGTGATGGATATATTTTTAAAGCTTCTTCATAATGGTATTTAGATTTTATAAAATCTTCATTTTCATGCAAAAGAAGAGCAAAATTATAATGTGTTTCACCTGATGAAGGATTAATTTTTAGACTTATTTCATAATTTTTTTGAGCTTCTTCTTTGTTGTTGAAGTTTTCTTTGTATAATAATCCCAGATTACAATAAGCAACTCCATCGTTTGGATTAATAGCCATTGCTTTATTGAAAGCTTCCAAAGCTTCGTTAAAAAGATATTGTTCTCTGTAGCAAACACCCAAATTATTGTATAACTCAGAAACTTTTGGATTCTTTTCTATTAAGTTAAGAAATAATTTTTTAGCTTTTTGTAATTTTTTTTCTGAGAAAGCAACGTTTGCTTTGAGAAAAATTAAATTGCCATTGTTTGGATATTTTTCAAGAAGTTTATCAATTTCTATGTCCCGTTCTTCAAGGTTAGATATTTTAATTAATTTAAGAATCATCGAAGATATGTCCATTGGTAAGATTCCAATAAAATCTAAAATTGGTTTATAATTTTGTTCATCGAGCTCCTTAAATGATTTACAATTTAACGCCTTAATCTTTGTGATAAAAGTATCGATTGAATTTCTAATTTTAGTAAAGTGGTCAATATCTTCTATTATTCCAGAAATATTTGCTAGACTGCTTAGTTCTTTAGTTTTACTATTTAATTCGTTTATTTTATTTTCCCAGAATTTTATTATATCGACAACATCATTAGAGCTAAAAATACAGGCATTAGGTAAAATTATTGGTAATATTTTCTTTTCATATTCTTTATCATTAAATAGTTCTAAAATTTCTCTCATGCAGTTTGAAGATTCCAAATACGACCTACTTATCAAAAGAATAGCATAGTCTTCTTTGCTAATTCTTTCCATAAAGTTTGGTATATTATCCTTATAATCCATTCTAATGTCTCTAATAATATTGATTCCAGCAATCCTAAAATCTTTATCAATTTTATTTGCGACATCAAAATCTTTCCATGAATATGAAAGAAAGATTGTTTGGCTAAATTCTGAATCAAGAGACATGTATTTGTTTAGTCTGTTTAAAATTTTTAATAAGCACTTAATTTTCGCATTCCAGTCTTTATCCCATGTTAGACCAGAGAGTCAATATCTTGGAATAGGCAGGGCAGCATGTAACTAACGTATATCGTATCGCTTATTCATCAAAAATAATGGCTTATATACTTTTATAAAATTTTTCAAATATATAGAAAATAAATTATTGAAAAAACCTAATCTTTCTCCTTAATCACCATTTGCAACAACGCAGCTAATCCAATAACCAATCCGCAGCCAATAACATTGTACCATAAATAGCCAACTTCTTTAACGGGTGTTTGAAGGAGATAAGAGAAGATATCTTGTCCGAAAAAGTGCAAAATAATTACAGCAGCCTGTGCAATTATAGCCGCAATAAATGTAGCTTTTCCTTTAATTTTATTAATGAAAAAAGCCACTAAGAAAATGCCTAAAATAGTTCCATAAAAGATAGAACCTAAAATATTTACCGCTTCAATAAGGTTTTCGAGCAGTTGGGCAAATAGAGCAAAAGTAATGGCTATGATTCCCCAGAAGGCGGTAAATAATTTAGAAATGATGACCATTTTTCTGTCGCTGGCTTGTGCCGCAGCACTTGATAAGCGTTTGTAAAAATCTATGGTGCTGGTAGAAGCCAAGGCATTTAGCTCTCCTGCAGTGCTCGACATGGCGGCAGAAAAAATTACCGCCAACAACAACCCAATTAATCCAATGGGCATATAATTCATAATAAACGACAGAAAAATATAATCAGAGTCTTTTGATTTGCTTTCCGGTACGGCTTTTAAAATAATGGCTTTGGCTTGGTTTTTTAGTTCAATTTCCTGTTTGTCTTTTTGTTGAGCCAATGCTACCGCTTGGTCAATTTCACTTTGGTTGGTAGAGGTGCTTATTTGTTCTAAGTATTGTTTTTTTTCATTAAAAACTACTTGGTATTCATCTTCAATGGTTTTAAGCTCCCCAGCATATTCAGTTTGATAGGCTTGGTCTAAACTTGTTTGGTTAAACACAATTCGGTGTTCTTGAAATTGAAAAAATACAAAAACCATTATCCCAACAAACAGAATAAAAAACTGCATAGGAATTTTCAGCAAGGCATTAAACATTAATCCCATTCTGCTTTCATAAACTGATTTTCCGCTTAAATAGCGTTGCACTTGCGATTGGTCGGTACCAAAATAGGAGAGAGCAAGGAAAGTTCCTCCAGTAATTCCTGTCCAAAAAGTATAGCGTTTATCAATGTCTAACGAAAAATCAATCACATTCATTTTGTCCATCATTCCAGCAATAGAAACAGCCTCACCAAAAGAAACATTTTCTGGTAAATTGAAAATAATAATAAAAAAAGCGATGAACATTCCGCCCATAATTACCGCCATTTGCCATTTTTGGGTAAGGCTGACTGCTTTTGTCCCTCCCGAAACGGTGTAAACAATTACCAATGCACCGATTAATAAAATGGTAATATCGAGCTGCCAACCCAAGGCAGTAGCAATAATAATGGCAGGGGCATAAATGGTTATTCCAGCCGCTAATCCACGCTGAATAAGAAATAGAGAAGCAGCAAGTAACCTACTTTTAACACCAAAACGGGTTTCTAAATATTCGTAGGCAGTATAAACTTTTAGTTTGTAATAAATAGGAATAAAAACTGCTGAAACAATAATAAGAGCAATAGGTAAGCCCAAATAATTTTGTACAAAACCCATTCCCGACTCGTAAGCTTGTCCGGGAGTAGAGATAAATGTGATGGCACTAGCTTGAGTAGCCATTACAGAAAGTCCGATGGTTGCCCATTTCATATCGCTATCTCCTTTAAGATAGCCTTCAATGTTTTGGCTTTTACGGGTTTTCCAAGCACCATAAATGGCAATAAAACCGAGTGTTCCGAGTAATACTATCCAGTCTATACTGCTCATGGTTTATAGTAGGAAGTTATCAATTGAAAAACAATTATTAAAAAAACTAAGAAACCCACTACAAATAAGTAGAAGCCTTTCCATGATTTAAAAAATGGAGGAAGTTGGTTGCTCATGAGATAGTTTATGAGTTTATAGTTTATGAGTTTAGAAGATTGTGATTAATGGTTTTAACTTCACAACAAGCAGATTGCTTCACTACACGTTGTTTCGTTCGCAATGACGGAAACCTCAAACTTCAAACCTCGAACTTTTTATAGCGAAGCTAATTTGTCTAAGTCCATATTTTTAGCGATGCTTTTTACATTGTCGCAGTTTTCTTGTTTATCTGCTTCAATAGTGAGCATAAATCTATTAGAAATTCCTACAACAACAGAAGCTTTTCCGGTTTTCTTTTTGAATGTTTCCCATCCTGAAATTTCATTATTAACGGTATAACTTTGAGCCAATTCATCTTTGGTATCGATTTTTAAACCGCTATTCCACATTGCTGTAGCCATGCTATACATAGATAAAGCGGCATTGTAATCTAATAGAGACACTTTAATTCTTTCTCCTGCTTCATTTTTAAAAGTGATGTCGGCATTAGAGTAAGAAGTTCCTTGCATTTCAACCGTACCACCATCAGGTTCTTCAGCAGTATAGCCATCAATTTCGGTAGGTAAAAATTTGATTAATTCTTCGTAGTGCATGGCTTTGGCTTCTTTACGCTTTTCCATGTCTTTTTCCATTTTTTCAGCTTGTTCTTGCATGTTTTGGGCCATCTTCATAGCTGCGCCAAGAGGGTTTTTCTCCACATCAATGTTGTCTTCCTGACTTTTGTCTTCTCCTCCACAAGCAACTAAAATTGCTGATAAAGAAATTAGTAAAAACTTGTTGAATTTTTGCATAGCTTATGTTTTTTAGTGTTTAGATTTCAAATTTACAATAATAATTGAACTTAGGTTTAAAGCGCTTTTATCATTTTACTCAACTCCATCATTTCATCTCTTAGTCTAGCAGCTTCTAAGAAGTCTTCTTGCTTAGAAGCATCTTTCATTCTTTTTTGTGTTTCTTCCAATAATTTTTCCAGTTGAGGTTTGCTCATGTATTGAACTACAGGGTCGGCAGCAACGCTAGGTTGTTGACTAATATTATCTAATAAATAGAAATTATCCGGTGAAGCTGATTTGCCAAACATGGTTTTGTCGCCACTGGTTTTACTTTTGTTTAAAGCTGTAGGTACAATGTTGTGTTCAGCGTTATATTGTAATTGTTTCGTTCTTTTTCTGTCTGTTTCATCCATCGTTTTTTGCATGGATTTAGTAATTTTATCAGCATACATAATTACTAATCCGTTCATGTTTCTTGCAGCTCTTCCTGCTGTTTGTATAAGAGAACGCTCTGAACGTAAAAAACCTTCTTTATCGGCATCTAAAATAGCGACTAACGAAACTTCGGGTAAGTCCAACCCTTCTCTCAATAAGTTAACACCTATCAAAACGTCAAAAATTCCGTTTCTAAGGTCTCTCAAAATTTCAACACGTTCAATGGTATCTACATCAGAATGAATGTATCGACATTTTAGCCCATTGTTATCAAAATAAGTGGTTAATTCCTCAGCCATTCGTTTGGTTAATGTTGTTACTAACACACGCTCGTCTTTTTCTGCTCTGATGTTTATTTCCTCCATCAAATCATCAATCTGATTTAAACTCGGACGAATTTCTATAACTGGTTCTAATAATCCTGTTGGACGAATAATTTGTTCTACAACCACTCCTTCAGATTCTTTTAACTCAAAATCGGCAGGAGTAGCACTTACATAAATGGTTTGGTTGATGAGTTGATGAAATTCTTCAAATTTCAGTGGTCGGTTATCCATTGCAGAAGGCAATCTAAATCCGTATTCTACTAAATTTTCTTTACGAGAACGATCGCCACCATACATGGCTCCAATTTGAGAAACCGTTACATGGCTTTCATCAATCACCATTAAAAAATCTTTAGGAAAATAGTCTAACAAGCAGAAAGGTCGAGAACCTGGAGCTCTTCTATCGAAATAGCGAGAGTAATTTTCAATTCCTGAGCAGTAACCTAATTCACGCATCATTTCCATATCGTAAGTCACACGGTCTTCCAAACGTTTAGCTTCAGCATGTTTACCAATTTCTTTCAGGTAAACCAAATGATTAAATAAATCATCTTGAATATCTTTTATAGCCTGATGTAGTGTGTTTTGAGTAGTATTGAAAATGGTTGCAGGATAAATGTTTAAGTAGGTAAAACTTTCTAAAGAACCACCATTTATAGGGTCAAAAGATTCTATTTCTTCAATTTCATCTCCAAAAAAGTAGATGCGGTAAGCAATTTCTGCATAAGCAGGATAAACATCTATGGTATCCCCTTTTACTCTAAAATTTCCTCGCTGAAAATCTGCTTCAGTCCTGGAATACATCGCTTGCACCAATTGAAGTAAGAATTTATTTCTGCTGATAACATCACCCACTTTTAGTTTAATAATGTTTTCCTGAAAATCTGTTGGATTTCCAATACCGTAAATACACGAAACTGAAGCTACGACAATAACATCTTGTCTGCCTGAGAGTAAAGCAGTAGTCGCACTTAAACGTAACTTTTCAATTTCATCGTTAATAGACATGTCTTTTTCGATATACACATCTGTTACTGGCAAATAGGCTTCAGGTTGGTAATAATCGTAGTACGAAACAAAATATTCTACTGCATTATGCGGGAAAAATTGTTTGAATTCACTGTATAATTGAGCTGCTAAGGTTTTGTTATGACTTAAAATTAACGTGGGACGTTGAACTTGCTGAATAACATTGGCAATGGTAAATGTTTTTCCAGAGCCGGTAACACCAAGTAATGTTTGTGCTTTAGCCCCTTTTTGTAAACCTTCCACCAGTTGTTTGATAGCCTCGGGTTGGTCGCCTGTTGGTTGAAAATCGGATATTAATTCAAATGCCATAAGGCAAAATTAAGGATTTGTTTGATGAATTTTTTGAATTTAAAACTCCATTACTCTTTCCACCAACAATAAATTATTGTTGAGATGAGGATTACTTTTTAAGGTTTGCAATACATTATTTAATTTTTTCTCATATTGGTTTTTCGGTGCGATTTTTAGTTGAGCGATGTAGTAAATGGCTTTTATTACCAAGTCGTTTTCTTCCATAGAAACAAAGTTTTTAGTTAGTTTTTTGTAGCGACTGTAATTCTCTACCACCTCATCAAAACCTTTAGCTTGAAAATGAGCCATCAACAACACAACAAATAACCCATCGTACATTTTTTTAAATGTTTTTTGTTGGTATTCATGTAGCACTTTTTCAATGAGCTTGATGCTTGTTTTTTCCTGATTATCTAAAATAAGGAACATGGCATAAACATTATAAAAATTAATGTATTTGAGATAACTCACTTTTTCCCAATCGAGTTTGTTGCTCAATTCTTCAAACAAGCTAATAATTTCTTTTACTTCATTTTGGAGTTTGTCGTTTAGTGGTTTGCAGTAATAATCGGTAATAAAAAAACTGCCTTTAATACTAAGTGCCAACATTAATCCTGAATCGAGTTGATTGTTGGCGTGATAAAATTTTTGCCATTTGTTAATGATGGAAGAACAAGTTTTATTTATTTCTTTCTCACTTAATGTTAGTCGCGTGTGTTTAACCAACATATAATCTAAGCTCATCAATTTTTCTCTATGCTGAGTTATCATTAAATAAGCATGTTTTTCAGCTAATTTTTTCGTGTATTCAATTAATTCAAGGGTGTTTTTATCGTAAAAAGACTTGTGGTTATAGCTGCTAAGCAAATTTAAGTAAGATTGTCGAGCAATAATTTGAATAGAAATGGAGGGGGAATTAAAATGACTTTTAAAAAAATCTAAGTCTTTTGGGTTTACAACTTTTTGTTCTTCAATAAGTGTGGTAGATGTAAGTTCATCTTGTTTTTGTAATAAAATTCTTAAATTGCTAAAAAGCGTTAAATGCTCTTTGTTACTTTCTAAATTTAATTGTTTCCCTATTGTTGTTGAAAGCAGTTTGTTTTGTTGCATAATTTCAAACAAGTGGATTAACAAACCGAAATCTTCAAACTTTTTGGCTACTTCAACCAATAATTTTAGTTTTTCTATGGCTTTGTTGTGTTCTTCATGGTAAATAAACCATTCTACTTCACTCACATTTTGGGTAAGAAAAGTGGGAAAATGTTGACTGATAAAAGAAAAATAGTTGAGTGTATGATGGTTAAGTTGATTGAATTTTTTCAGGGTTTCTTTGGAGGCATTTCCATAAACGGCTTCACAATAATAATCTAAGGTTTGATTAGGGGTATTTTTAATATGATGAATTAATTTTTGAGAAAGCAGTTGGTTTTTCGCAGCTAAATATGTTTCAAACAAATTTAATTGCTGAGAAGAACAACAGGTACTTATTTTTTGAATTAGAAATTCCATTTTAAAAACTCATCTGATTTTGATAAAAATACGGGAATTTTTTTAAACAACAACACAGATTAATTTTACATCACTAACTTAAATTAAATGTTATGGAAAAATTACAAACTATCCTAAAAAACACCACAAAGAAAGATGTTTTTATTTTTATTTTATTATTTGTATTACTGTTTTCATCAACCGCTTTGTTTTCGCAACATCAAATTGGGCATACCACTATTACTTTTCAGGATGCCAATAGAAATAACCGCAGTATAGAAACAGAAATTTATTACCCAGCAGCAACAGCTGGGACAAATGTGGCTATGGCTTCGGGGCAATATCCTGTAATTGTGTTCGGACATGGTTTTGTGATGGCTTGGAGTGCTTATGAGAATTTATGGACAGAGTTTGTATCTAGAGGTTACATTATGGTATTTCCGAGAACAGAAGGAAATATGTTTAGTACCGACCACCAACAATTTGGTTGGGATTTACAGTTTTTAGTTCATCAGATGCAAATAGAAGCAGCAACAGCAAGTTCTATTTTTCATAATGGTGTAGCTCCAAAAACTGCTTTAATGGGACATTCAATGGGAGGTGGAGCAGCATTTTTAGCAGCAGATTCGTTAGTACAATCTAATACGACTTATTTTAATACGCTAATTGGTTTAGCACCAGCCGAATCTACAAGCAATGGTGTTTCTTCTATTAATTCTGCCAAAACAGTAACTGTACCGAGTTTAATTTTGTCGGGAGCTCAAGATGGGGTTACTCCTCCTGTAGATCATCATATTCCTATGTACGATTCGTTGGCTTCTACGTGTAAAACGTTTATTTCTATTATTGGGGGAGCTCATTGTTATTTTGCTGAGCCTAATTTCAATTGCGATTTTGGAGAGGGAACATCTTCAACAGGAATTTCTATTACTCGTAGCGACCAACATGCTGTTACCTTCGATTTTGTGAATCCTTGGTTAGATTATACGTTGAAAGGAGATTGCGATGCTTTTGTTGAATTTAATGATTCTTTGCAAAATTCAGCGAGAATAAATCATAATCAGGTTTGTACACCTAACCCTGTGCCAAGCATTACGGCAAATGGCATTGTTTTAACTTCATCGACAACGGGAGTAAGTTATCAGTGGTATTTAGATGGCAACCCAATTCCAAATAGCAATTCAGTTGCTATTACAGCAACAGCTTCTGGAAATTATGAAGTAGAAGTATTTTATACTGATGGATGTAGCGAAATATCAACTCCTTACACAATAGTTATTTCAGGTGTGAATGAGTTGGAAGAAGGCAATATCAACATTTACCCGAATCCTGCTTCATCATTTATAAATTTAGACTTACCAGATAATCAGAAATGGGTGGTAACCATATTAGACTTTACCGGAAAAGATGTGTTAATGCAATTGGTAGAGAATAAAAGGTTAGATATTTCTGCACTTCCGAGCGGGATGTACATGCTGCAACTTCAATCTGAAAAGTTGGTTTATACTACAAAATTGGTGAAGAGGTAATATTTTTGGAGTTTAGTTCTTCAAAAAATTAGCAATGATTTCTTTGCCATATTGGGTTAGTATAGATTCTGGATGGAATTGAACGCCATATAAGTTATATGTGGCATGTCTTAATGCCATAATTTGCTTGTTTTCTTCTACAGCGGTAATAATTAAATCTGTTGGAAATTGTTTTTGAGCAACCACCCAACTGTGATACCTGCCAATTTCAAATTGTTGCGGTAAGTTTTCAAAAAGTTTGTCTGATTTATCTAATACGCTAAGCTGACTAGCTACACCGTGAAAAACATGAGATAAATTCTCCAATTTTCCACCAAAAACCTCTCCAATAGCTTGCATTCCTAAACAAACACCTAATATTTTTTTTGTTGGAGCGTAAGTTCTTATTACATCTAATAATATTCCAGCATCTTTTGGTAAACCTGGTCCGGGAGAGAGAATAATTGTGTTGTAAGCATCAATAGCTTCAATAGAAATTTCATTGTTTCTAAACACATCCACTTCATAATTAAGAGCTTCAATATAATGCACTAAATTATAAGTAAAAGAATCGTAATTGTCTAATACTAAAACTTTTTCCATCATTTATTCAGAAACATTCAATTGAATACGTTCATTTCTGTTAGCTAAATCCCAAGCAGTATGAAAAACTAATCGGGTAATTTTTTCCATTTTAGAAAAAATAATTTTATCAACGGTGTCTGTTTCTTTATGGTAATCTTCGTGTACTCCGTTAAAATAAAATATTACGGGAATGTTGTTTTTAGCAAAGTTGTAATGGTCAGAACGATAATAATATCGATTAGGATCTTTTGTGGTGTTAAATTCATAATCCAATTCTAATTGAGTGTATGTAGCATTTGCTTTTTCATTGATTTCATGTAAATCATTACTAAGCATATTGGAACCAATAATGTAGATATAATTTTCGTTATCAGCGTGTTTTTTGTCCAATCTTCCTATCATATCAATATTAAGGTTGGCAACCGTATTTTCTAAAGGAAAAACAGGGTAGTTGGTGTAATACTTTGAACCTAATAATCCTTTTTCTTCTCCTGAAACATTGAGAACTAAAATACTTCTTCTTGGTCCGTTGCCATCTTTTTTAGCTTTGATAAAAGCTTCGGCAATTTCCATTATAGCTACCGTCCCAGAACCATCATCATCAGCACCATTAAAAATTTTACCATTATGTTCTCCAATATGGTCGTAATGGGCACTTAAAATTATCAATTCATCTTTTAAATCGCTTCCTTCAATATAGGCCAACACATTGTGAGCATCAGAAATGGTTGTTTTTTTATCAATGCTAAGCGTTAATTTATCTTTAACGACTATGCTTTTTGTAACACCTTTGTTATTGATGTCTTCTTTAATTTTTTGCGTTGACTTTTTTAGTATTTCATCAGCCATTTCGGATGAAATATAAAAATTTGGGAAATCGTAATCTATCTCAGGTTTATCAAGGACTTTTAGCTTTTCACTTTCAATAAAATGAGTGTACGTTTTTATCATTTCGGGCGTGTTTTCATTAATGATAAGCAATGCCAAAGCACCTTTTTCTTTTGCCGTAGCAACTTTAGGGTTATTTCTTTTGTTGCTCCATTTGGAAGGGGTATCTGTATTGGAAACCCAGTAACGTTCACTTTTGTTTTTAGGTTCGCCATTTAGAATAATTACTACTTTACCTTTCACATCAAGGTTGGTGTAATCAGAGTAAAGAGAGTCGTCAATACCATAGCCTGCGAAAACTATCTCAGCATTAATTTGTTCGTTTTTTAAATATGCTGGGAAGTTGAAAAAATGGTTGTTCTGAATGAAATTTTTATTGTTGTGAGTGATAGAAACTCCTACTGCCTCTTGCAACCCCACTTTATAGGTTTGATAATAAGCAATGTCTTTTATTGGAGAGATGCCAATTTCTTTATAAAAATCGCTAATGTAAGTGGCAGCTTTGGTAAGACTTTCTTTACCTGTTTCTCTTCCTCCATATTCGTCAGATGCGATAATGTGTAAGTGTTTACTTAAATCTTCTTGGGTAATAGTCGCTGCATATTTTAGCGCAATGGAATCTTGTTGAGCAAAGCTGGTGGTTAACCCGAAAACCAATAATAGAAATACAGCTGTGAGTTGTTTTTTCATGTTTGTAAAATAGTTTAAGGTAAAATTACAGAATCACTTTGTAAGTTGTTATTAAAAAAGACGAAGTGTTTGTTGTTTTAACTGACATTTATCATTCATAATTAAAAAATAAGCTATTATCTTTGAGTAAATATTTTTGAAAATGGTGAACAAGCTAAAAATAATAACAGGGTTAACAGTTATAACATTATTATATGCTTGTGCACCTGTTTATTTTCCAAATAAAGTAAATGCTCCTATGATTAATAAAGCAGGAGATTTTAATATTGAAGCCACAATGGGGGTGACTGGATTTGATGTTCAAACAGCTTATTCGCCCATTGAAAAACTGGGTGTTATGGTTAATTTTTCAACTTATGATGGTTCAGATCATTTTCATTCTTTTTTTGAAGGTGGCTTAGGCTATTACGAACCTTTGGGTTCAAAAGGCTTGTTTGAGATTTATGGAGGCTATGGTTATGGAAATTCAAAAACAACAACTGAAGGTATTTTTGGCACTACCAATAAAGGAAATTACTCACGGTATTTTTTGCAGCCATCTATTGGGCTAATTACTCTTGCTGACGAAGAAAGTGGTGTTACAGGCAGTTCATATTTTGCTCCCAGGTTTTGTTATGTAGATTTTGGAAGTGAAAATAGAGGGTATTTTGCAGAACCTGTAGTTGGTACAAGAATAGGTTGGAGAAGAATTCAAGCTAATTTACAAATGGGCTTTTCTGTACCTGCTTCCGAATTAAGAATAGACCATGCTCCATTTATATTTAACTTCGGATTAAGTTATGTATTTAAAAGATAAATTAGATAGGCTTTTTAGCCAATTTCTCTAATCCGAAAATTAAGCCAAAACCAACAAGAGCAAGTATAATAACGCCCATTATTTGCGGTTCTTCATGAAATTGATTCGGTAAAACATTGGTTTCTATAAACGGAACAATTTCACCTTTAGAATTTTCTCTGGTAGATAATACTTCTTTCCAAGGCCAAACTTTATTTAAAGAACCAATTAAAAAGCCTGTTAATGCAGCAACAGTAATATCATGGTATTTTTTAAATAGCCAATTTAAAAATTTAGAGAAAGAAAGCAATCCAACCACACATCCAACGCCAAAAGTAAGTATGGTAGTAATTTTAAAATCTTTAATTGAAGAGAGTATCAACTCGTAAGAACCCAGCAATAGTAAAATAAAACTCCCTGAAATTCCAGGTAAAATCATCGCACAAATAGCAATTGCCCCTGAAATAAACACAAACCAAAGTGTATCAGGATTTTCCATAGGATTTAAAATGGTTATAGTAAACGCAATTACTGTCCCTACAATTACGGCTAAAACACGTGATAAATACCACTCAACTACTTTTTTACCTACTAAAAATACACTGGCAACTATTAATCCGAAAAAGAAACCCCAAATCAATACAGTATGAGCATGAAGTAAATAGGTAATCAGTTTTGCCAAAGAAATAATGCTGATAGCAATTCCAAGTAATAGTGTTGCAATAAAACTTCCGTTGATATGTTTCCAGAAAGGTTTAATACCTTCTTTGGTTAATACTTTTAATGCTTGTAAATTAAAACTGCTAATGGTTTCTAGCAATTCTTCATAAATTCCTGAAATAAAAGCAATAGTTCCACCAGAAACTCCAGGAACAACATCTGCTGCTCCCATGGCTATACCTTTTAATGCAATAAAAATGTAATCTTTAAGATTTCTTGTTGCCATTTTTTAGTTTATAAGCATTCTTCAACATAAGCTTCAATACCGCCTTTTAAAGAGTATATGTTTGGAAGTTGATGTTTTACCGTTAACGTACGCACAATGGCAGAAGATCTTTTTCCTGAGTTACAGATAAAAACAGTCTTTTTATCATTTTCAAACTGCGCTTTGTTATTGATTACATTTTCTAAGGGAATGTTTGTTCCACCTAGATTAAAATCTTCAAAAACATAATCATCTCTAATATCAATAATTTGAATATTAGCATTTTCCTCTATCATTTTTTTTAGTTCTGAAGGAGCTATTTCATTCATAATGTAAAAAATCTAAAATTAAGTAGTAGCTTATTAATGAAATATTGAAGTAATTTCTTCAGGAAGACTTTCGAAGAAAGTATCTCCTCTTAATCCTAATCTTAAACATTCTAAAGCAATTACTTCGTTGGGAGAAATATTTCCTAAGTTTACATTTGCTCCAAATTGTTTAATAAACCAAACTTGCTGATTTTTAAGTGGAGCTTCCCAAAGGATATTTTCCAATTTTACTTTAGCAATAATTTTGTTTACTAAAGCAACATGAGCTGTCCCATTTGGTCGGTAAATCCCAACAGTACCACTTTCTCTGGCTTCTGCAATAACTTTCCATGCTCCGGCATCTAATTCATCTTTCATCATAGAAATCCATTTGGCTGGACTAATAAAAATCCCTGCTTCTTTAGAACCTACTTCAGATAAAACTCTATAATCTTTTGATAAGGTAGCAATGTATTCACATTTTTTCTCATTAGGAAGAACGATAGAACCATCAGAAACTTCACAAGTATCAATCTTAAACTTATCCAACAATCTTCGGTAATCATCAAACATACCTCTTACCACAAAAGCTTCGAAAAGTGTTCCGCCTAAGTAAACATTTAAGTCTCCAGCTTTATAAATATCAATTTTTCTTTGAAAATCTTTGGTTACATAAGAAGTCCCGAAGCCTAATTTTACAAGGTCTGTAAGATGAGCATTGGCATCTACAAAGTTTTCTGCTTGTCGCCAGCTAAGACCTTTATCCATCATCATGGTTAACCCATTATTTCTTGGTTTTTGGTCTCTTTTTGGTATGTTTGGTAAGTCAAAATTCATTATCGTTATAATTTTCTATGATTTCTAATAAGCTTGGATAATCCAATACTGCTGGATAAAAAGTAATTAACGCCTTTGCTAATTGCTTATCCATGTTTAATAATTCTACAAGCTGACTGGTAGCTTCTGGAAGGTTATCAATTTCCAGATAGAAAGCTACCAAACGAACCTTAAGTAATCCACTATTGGGATGCGCTTCTATGCCTTTAATAATAGTTTTTAAGGCTTCATCAATTTGTCCGAGTTCAAAATAAGCATCAGCTAAATCTACCCAAGAAGTATTGTTTTCAGGGTCTATTTTAATAATTTTCTGGTAAAGTTCTATTGCTTCTTCGTAAGCTTCAATATCTTTTAAAATATCAGCATAAATAAGTAAAAAGTCAGGATGTTCTGGTTCAATTTCAATTGCTTTTTGAATAAAGAATATAGCTGAATCTGTTTTTCCTAGTTCATTAAAAACATAAGCCATTCCTGCCCAAGCATCAGAGTGCATAGCATCTAGCTGAGTTGCTTTTTTAAAATATTCTAGTGCTTCATCGTATTGAAGGTTGTTTTCATAACACTCACCAATAAAATAAAACATGTCAGCATTGGGTTCTTCAAAAGCAAAAGTTTCTTTATAGGTTGCTATGGCTTCATCATATCTTTCTAACGAAGAAAGTGAATCGGCTTTGTTTAAATAAGCAGAAATAAAGTCTTCTTTTATGGCAATTACATAATCCTGAGCATCAATGGCTTTTTCGTATAATTCTGCAGAGTGGTAGCAAATACCTAAGTTATACCAACCTACATAGCTGTAAGGATTATCATCTAAAAAAGCGGTTAAAAACTCAATGCTGCTTTCTGCTCTGTCGTTCATGTTGTAGCAGAAGGTAATATCGTACAAAACAGTTTCGTTAGCAGGGTTTTCTTTTAACACTTCCTTAAATATAGCAATGGCTTTATCCAATTGTAATAAGTTTTCATATTCAAATGCAATTTGCATTTTTATTGAAATTTGGTCAGCTTTATCAGTAGTAAGTTTTAACGCTTTGTTGTAAGCATCAATGGCTTTGTTGTGTTGTCTTATCTGACTGTAAATACTGCCTTTAATGATTTGGTTTTCAGGGTTGAAAGGTTCTAAAATTTCAATAGCATTTAGAATTTCTAAGGCTTTATTAGGTTTATGTATGGAGGCTAAATATTCGGCATATTTTATTTTAAGTGATGAAGAACCAGGATGTTGTTCTAAAGAGATGTCAATAGCTTTTTTGGCTTTTTCATTTTCATTCATCTCCATATAATAGCTAATCAAATCTTCAAACTCTTCCACATCAAAAAAATAGTGATGGTTTTCGTTAAGCATTTGCTCAAACCTATTAATAGACGCTGCATAATCTGCATCGTCATTATATGAATCAAAGTTGTCTTCCATACAAGATGTAAAATTAATTTTTTCAACGCAGGAAAGTAGTTTTTTGGAAGTTATTTTTCACAAAATAGTTAACAGTCAATTTTAGATTGTTAGTTCAATAGAATTACGCTAAATTTGTCCAAAATTTTCTATATGACATTAATAAAATCAATTTCGGGAATTAGAGGAACTATAGGTGGCATGCCTGATGAAGGTTTAACACCTTTAGACATCGTAAAATTTACTTCGGCTTTTGGAGCTTGGATAAAAAAAAGAGCAAACAAAAAAGAGGTAAGTATAGTAATAGGTAGAGATGCTCGTATTTCGGGAGAAATGGTACAGCATTTAGTTGTGGGAACCTTGCAAGGATTAGGCATAAACGTGATAGATTTAGGCTTAAGTACTACGCCAACAGTAGAAGTTGCAGTAGCTATGGAAAATGCTTCTGGAGGAATAATCCTTACTGCTAGCCACAACCCTAAACAATGGAATGCCTTAAAATTGCTTAACGAAAAAGGTGAGTTTATTTCAGCTGCTGATGGTGAAGAAGTGTTGAGAATGGCAGCAGCCAATGAGTTTGAATATGCCAATGTTGATGAATTAGGAACATATTCCGTTGATAACACTTACTTAGATAAGCATATACAAGCAGTGTTAGATTTACCGTTGGTAGATGTAGTTGCTATAAAAACGAAAAACTTTACCGTAGCAATAGATTGTGTCAACTCAACAGGTGGAATTTTCTTACCACCATTATTAAAAGCGTTAGGTGTAAAAGAAGTAATTGAATTATATTGTGAACCAAACGGTATTTTCCCACACAATCCGGAACCATTACCAGAAAACCTTACTGAAATTGCTTCAGTAATGAAAAAACAAAAAGCCGATGTTGGTTTTGTAGTTGACCCAGATGTGGACAGGTTAGCAATTGTTTCGGAAGATGGAGAAATGTTTGGCGAAGAATATACTTTGGTTGCTGTTGCAGATTATGTGTTGCAAAACCAAAAAGGAAATACCGTTTCTAATTTATCTTCAACAAAAGCATTGCGAGATGTTACCGAAAAGCAAGGAGGCATTTATTTTGCTTCGGCTGTAGGAGAGGTGAATGTAGTTGAAATGATGAAGAAAGAGAATGCCATTATTGGTGGTGAAGGCAACGGAGGAATTATTTATCCTGAATTACATTACGGTAGAGATGCGTTGGTTGGCATCGCTTTATTTTTAACGCATTTAGCGAAAAGCAATGTAACTTGTTCGGAATTAAGAAACAGTTATCCGAATTATGTAATGTCGAAAAATAAAATTGAGTTGACTCCCGATATTAATGTGGATGAGCTGTTGGTTCAGTTGCAACAAAAATACACGGATAAAGAAATTAATACCATAGATGGCGTTAAAATTCATTTTGATAATGGTTGGGTGCATCTAAGAAAATCGAATACCGAACCTATTATTAGAATTTATGCCGAAAATACTACAAAAGAAAAAGCAGACGAACTAGCTCAGCAGATTATTAAAGATGTGGAGGGAATGGTGAAGTTAGTATAGAGGTTATAAGGTTAGGAGTTTGAGGTTTGAGGACTGAAGTTCAGCGGGAAAATATTAGAGATTAATAAGTAACAATAAAATAAATGAAAGTATATTTAGATAATGCAGCAACAACCCCTTTAGATGAAGAAGTGATAGCAGCTATGATTCCTGTAATGAAAGAAAATTATGGAAATCCTTCTTCTGTTCATGCTTTAGGAAGACAATCTAGAGCCATAATTGAAAAAGCTAGAAAGCAAGTTGCAGGGTATATTAATGCTGCTCCGTCAGAAATTTTCTTTACTTCGGGTGGCACAGAGGCAGATAATATGGTGCTGAGAAGTTGCACAGAAGATTTAGGTGTAAATCATATCATTACCTCTGCTATTGAGCATCATGCAGTTATAGATACTGCTCAGTGTGTAGAAAAGCATAACAATATTAAATTAAGCTTAGTCAACATTGATGACAAAGGCTACATAGATTTAAATCATTTAGAGCAATTGCTTGAAGAGAATAAAGATAAAAAGACTTTGGTTTCTTTAATGCACGCTAACAACGAAATTGGTAATCTATTACCCCTTAAAAAAGTTGCTGAAATCTGTAAAAAATACCAAGCTTATTTTCATTCCGATACGGTACAAACCGTAGGACATTACCCTTTTGATGTTAGGGATTTGAAAATAGATTTTATGACTTGCTCTGCTCATAAATTCCACGGACCAAAAGGAACGGGATTTTTATTTGTCAACTCAGACTTGCAGCTAAAACCAATTATTACCGGAGGAGCTCAAGAAAGAAATATGCGTGCAGGAACCGAAAATATTTATGGTATTGTTGGATTGACTAAAGCCATGGAAATTGCCCATAGAGATATGGAAAATCACGAAAAACATATTAAAGGATTAAAACGTTACATGGCTGAAGAGCTTAAAAAAGTGTTGCCCACCATTGAATTTAATGGAGATCCTTTGGGAGATAGCTTATACACCGTTTTAAATGTTCATTTTCCTCATTCAGATATGGATGAAATGTTAATTTACAACTTAGATATTGAAGGGATTTGTGTTTCAGGAGGTAGTGCCTGTTCATCAGGAAGCTCAGTAGGTTCACATGTTTTAAGTGGGTTGGGAATTAATCAGGAGCAACCTTCATTGCGTTTTTCTTTTAGTAAATACAATACCAAAGAAGAAATAGATTACACCATTAACGTGATTAAAGAATTATTTGGAGTCCGTTTATAATGTCCGATTTTTTCGTTATACTTGTTTTAAAAACCAGTCATTTATAAAAATAAACTCCTGATTCTTAAAACTTCGAAAGCCTCGAACTCGAACATTATAATACAGCCTCTTAATTATTAAAAAAGTAAAAAAATACAAACCATAAATACAGACACATGAAATTTTTTATAGACACAGCAAACTTAGACCAAATTAAAGAAGCACAAGATTTAGGTGTTTTGGATGGCGTAACTACGAACCCGTCATTAATGGCAAAAGAAGGAATTACAGGTTATGATAATATTATGAAACATTACAAAGCCATTTGCGATATTGTAGATGGAGATGTTAGTGCAGAGGTAATTGCTACAGATTTTGAAGGAATGGTTAAAGAAGGAGAGTTTTTAGCCTCTTTACACCCTCAAATAGTGGTAAAAGTTCCTATAATTAAAGAAGGAATTAAAGCCATTAAATATTTTTCTTCTAAGGGAATAAGAACCAATTGTACGCTTATTTTTTCGGCAGGACAAGCACTATTGGCTGCTAAAGCCGGAGCAACGTACGTTTCTCCGTTTATTGGTAGGTTAGATGATGTTTCCACCAATGGAATTCATTTAATTGCTGAAATTAGAATGATTTATGATAATTACGGATACGAAACTCAAATTTTAGCTGCTTCAGTTCGTCATTCCATGCACATCATACAGTGTGCTCAAATTGGAGCTGATGTAGTAACTAGTCCGCTAAGTGCAATAACTGGTTTGTTAAAACATCCATTAACAGATAGCGGTTTAGCACAGTTTTTAGCCGATCATGCTAAAGGAAATAAATAGGTTCAATTAGAAAATAGAGAATAGAAGTTAGATATTAGAGGTTTGAAGTTGTAAATTAAAACAAATAACTGTGAACTGATAAACCGTAAACTGATAAACCGTAAACTGATAAACCGTAAACTGATAAACCGTAAACTGATAACAATTAACGAATAACAATTAACGAATAACTAAAATGCTAATAAAAATTTACCCAGAAAACCCTGATGAAAAAAGAATACAACAAGTAATTGATGTGTTGAAAAAAGGAGGTGTAATTGTTTATCCAACAGATTCTGTTTACAGTATGGGTTGCGATATGACCAACAAAAGGGCAGTAGAGAAAATGGCTCAACTAAAAGGGGTTAAGTTAGAAGAAGCTAATTTTTCGTTGATATGTTATGATTTAAGCAACATTTCGGAATATACCGTACAGTTTGGTACCGACATCTATAAAATGATGAAAAGAGCCCTTCCTGGACCTTATACCTTTATTTTAAATGCCAATAAAAACATTCCAAAGTTGTTTCAATCTAAAAAACAAACCATTGGTATTCGTGTGCCGGATAATAACATTGCCCGAACAATTGTCAATCAATTAGGAAACCCGATGTTGTCAACTTCTGTACACGATGATGATGAAATTTTGGAATATACTACCGACCCGGAGTTAATTCACGAACGTTATGACGGACAGATTGATTTAGTGATAGATGGTGGCTATGGAAATAACGAAGCATCAACAGTAATAGATTGCACAGGAGAAACACCGGAAATTGTTCGACAAGGAATTGGCGTAGTGGATTTTTAAGTGAAACTTCATTGCGTTTAATTTAATTTTTCCGATTTTAATACATTAATTTTACCAATCAATTTAAAACATAAAAAATGAGTTTATTAGTTATAGGAACAGTGGCTTTTGATGCTATTGAAACCCCTTTTGGAAAAACAGATAAAATTGTTGGTGGTGCTGCTACCTTTATTAGTTTATCTGCTTCAAATTTTGTTAAAAAAACCAATATCGTTTCTGTTGTTGGTGGTGATTTCCCTAAAGAAGCAATGGAAATGTTACAAAAACATAATGTTGATTTGGAAGGATTGGAAATCAGAGAAAATGAAAAAACGTTTTTTTGGTCAGGTAAATATCACAATGATATGAATACAAGAGATACATTGGCTACTGAGTTAAATGTATTAGAAACTTTCGATCCTAAAATTCCTGCAAATTACCAAGATTGTGAATTTTTAATGTTAGGAAACTTAGCTCCGACTATTCAAAAGAAAGTAATTAACGGCTTACATAAACGTCCGAAATTAATTGTAATGGATACCATGAACTTTTGGATGGATATTGCCTTAGATGAATTAAAAAGTACCATTTCTATGGTGGATGTATTGTCCATTAACGATGAAGAAGCTCGTCAGCTTTCGGGTGAATACTCTTTGGTAAAAGCTGCTCAAAAGATTTTGGCTTTAGGTCCTCAGTATTTAATTATTAAGAAAGGAGAGCATGGAGCTTTACTATTTGATAAAGAAAGTGTGTTTTTTGCTCCGGCATTACCATTAGAAGATGTTTTTGACCCAACAGGTGCAGGAGATACTTTTGCAGGAGGATTTATTGGTTATTTAGCAGAAACAGGCGATATTTCTTTTAATAACATGAAACGTGCTGTAATTTATGGTTCAGCAATGGCTTCTTTTTGTGTAGAGAAATTCGGAACAGAAAGATTAGAGTATTTAACACCAACTGAATTGGAAGATAGAGTTCATCAGTTCATCAATTTAGTTCAGTTTGATATTAGCTTGGTGGATGGGATGAAAGTTTAAAGGTTTTAAGTTTGATGTTTGAGGTTCAACTTCAAACATCAAACCTCGAACCTCAAACTTTTTAACTCAATAACAACTCTCACAATACATTTTTTTCACGCTTAAGTCTTTAAGCAATTGAAAACTCATATTAGGATACCCGAATAGATTGCAAAATCTTTTCGGGTTTAATTTTTTAGCTTTTTCCATAAACATCAGATATTCATTCTCGGGAACAAGCTTTTTGTTGTAAATGGCAGCGGTTAAAAAAGTAAATAAGAATTCTTCATCAATATGGGGTTTTTCAGCCCACGGTTTCATTAGTTCAATTGTCCAATTTAGTCGCATTTGGAAAATAAAATATTGTGCTACTTTAAAGGTTTGGTCTCTGTTTAATTGAGATTGAAGCAACATTTTCTTCACTTCATTAAGTGCTTTGTCTCGCTGCGGAAATTGCATAGATTCATAATAAAAATCAGCAGAAATAATATGGAAATTAAGCAACAACTGACTGATTTTCCAGTTTTCTATGCCCAAATTATAAAGAGCCTTAATGTCTCTCAATAAAAATTTAGGATCTTTTACTCTATCGTAATTTTCTGTCCATAAAAGCAATTCTAAAGTTACTTTATTATAAAGTAAATAAGGGTTTGTAGGATCAACTATTAATTGGGTTTTAACATCTCTCAGTAAATAATTGTTCAAGCTGTCTCTGTTTTCACTCTTACTGTAAAGCCATTTAGCAGCAATAATATTATTGTTAAGACTTATGGCTTCTTTTACAAAAGGAATTTTTGTATTAAAAAGTAAATCAACATCAATTTTACCATTTTCAATATTATCTATAGCTACAGATTGATAAAGTTTAGCTCCTTTATAATCTTTCTTTTTTATAGATAATTTATAACGTTCAGGAACTACTTTTATTAATTCTTCATCCATGTATACTTTTTCCACATAAAGTACAACTTTAGCATTTCGTTGGTCTGCTAAATAAGGTTCTAGATTATAATTTAATTCATTACCATTTACAATTTTTAGAATTTCTTCTTTGCTGAGTTTTGCAAAATCATTTTCGTAGGGAGAACCTTTTAGCGACTCATAAAATCCTTCCCAATTTTCTTCGGTAGAAATGGAGGTTTCAACATTTTTTACATTGTATTTTTGGATGGCGTTTACAATACTTTTAGCTCTTTTTATTTGTAAGGCTTTGTTTTCTTTTTGTCGCCCTTCAATAGAAGAGTAAGCATAAACTTCAATTTTTTTGAGGTCGTATTTTTTTAGATTTAATGAATCTAAAAATACTTTTACATCTTCGGGATTATACACCGATTTGTTTTTATCAAAAGGAATAATAAATTGCAACTTACTGTTTACAGAGTCTGCTTTATCGGATACAGAAAGCGTATCGAAAAGCAAAGACAAGCCTAATGATTTAAGATTTTCTCCCCCCAAACTGTTGTAAATAATGGTGTTGCATAAGCAATTGTCTTGAATAATTAATAAGTTAAATTCCGTAGTGTTGGTATCAACAAAATCAGGAATTGGACCAAGAGAAACTTCCATTTGTCCTTCGCTTTCCAATAGGTTTTTATTAAAAAGATGAGATTTATAAACTGGTGGAAGCATAATGCCCGAGTGAATTTTAGAAGGGTAAATTCTATTTCCGGCATCGCAAGCAAATTGATCTTTAGCAATAATATCGAGAGCAATACCGTCCTTATTATTTTTCAGGATGTTTTTCAACAAGTTTAAATCATGGAAATAAAAGAAAATCTCACCATTTCTAAAGAAAATATTGTCGGACATTAATTCCGGTAAATAGGAATAATTTCGTTCAATTTCGGTGCATTTACTTTTGTTATAAGGTTCAATTTTGTAATCGTCTTTAACAAATGGAACACCTGTAGGTAAGATAAACGGTTCGCTTCCGTAAACTTGGTTTACGTAAATAGATTTGGTTTTTTTATCGGAAGTTATGGCTGTTGCAAAAGTATAAAAAGACTTGTCAAGAATTGCTTTAGACATGTTTCTGTCTTTCATCCAGGAGTTTATGATAAAATTGGCAACTTCTTCATAGGTCTTAAGGTTTCTTCTACGCGTTTCCCCTTGCACTTTTACCTTCATTTCCATGTCAATTTTCAGCACATTTTCAGAAAAAATGCCGTGTGTACTTTCGTAAAAAATAATTCTGTCTAATAAAGTAGCTTTCTTTTTGTTAGATTGGGTAACTTCTGGTTTGCCTGATTTAAGGTTGTTTTCAGCTTGATCTGATGCAACTAATTGCAGTTTACTATCAGTTTTAAGCATATGTAAGTTATTCTCTTTACGGATAGTATTAATTTTTTCTTCAATAAGTGCTGAAAGAAAATTAGGCTTTAATTTTTTAACTTTTAAGGCATCATCGGCTTGTTGAGCAAATAATAAACTGCTAAAAAGAAAACTGAGTATGATGATGATGTATCTCAATGAAAGCAAAAAATTTGTTATAACCTGAATTCAAAAGAATAATCGAACTCAGGTCATAAAATTAACCAATCAAAAATAGATATTCAATAATAAAACCAAAAAATCAAATAGATTGCAGTAAGAAGAATACGTAAAGTAAATAGGAGAGGAATAACAAAACACCTTTCCAACGAGAAATAGTGTAATTAACCATGAGTGGAAGCAAGATAAATGAAGTTCCTAATACCCAAAAAATATCATTAGAAATTACCGTTTCGCTAATGGGAATTTCTTTAAAAATAGCAGTAATTCCTAAAACGGCTAATATGTTAAAGATGTTGGAACCAATTAAGTTGCCTACAGAGATATCCATTTGTTTTTTCATTGCAGCTACAACAGAGGTTACTAATTCCGGAACACTAGTTCCAAAAGCAACTATAGTTACGGCAATAATATGTTCGCTAACACCAAAGTTCTTAGCAATGGTAACTGCACCTTGCACCAACCAATCTGCACCAAAAGCTAAACCAATCACTCCTACAGTAATTAATAAAATACTTACAAAAATGTGTTGTTTTATAATATCTGTTTTTTCCTCTTCACCATTTTTTGATGATTTTAATTGGTAAATAATATAGCCCAATAAAAGCCCAACAAAAATAAACCCTTCCCAATTATCGAGCATTCCATTAAGAATGAAAACAAAAAAGAGCAAAGAAATAAACATCATTATGGGCCAATCTCTTTTAAGAGTAGCTACCGCAACAGGAATAGGAAGTATTAAAGCTGTTAAACCCAATACCAATGAAATATTGGCAATGTTAGAGCCAACAACATTTCCTATGGCAATTTCAGGAGAACCTTCTAACGCTGCTTTTAAGCTTACAATTAGTTCGGGAGCTGAAGTTCCAAAAGAAACAATGGTCATACCTATAACTAATGGAGAAAGTTTAAATTTTGCTGCTATACCAACAGCACCTCTAACCAATACTTCGCCACCGCCAATTAAAACTGCTAATCCGCCTATTAATAATAAGTATTCCATAAAAATTAACTTCTAGAAATTGAGTTAGGAGGAGTAGGAGTGTTGTCTTCTTCAGGAGCTGAAGTATCATCAACATCTTTATCCTCTATAGGTTTGGTAATTTCTTTTTTGATAAAGCTTTTTACCTGATGTTCCACATTTACAGAGTTTTTTATATTGGTAACTTCTGAAGGAACAGACTTTTTAATTTCTTGCTGAATATCTGAAGTAGCATTTTTTAATTCGCTAATTCCTTTGCCCAAGGTACGAGCAATTTCGGGTATTTTTTTTGAGCCAAAAAACATAACGATAACCAACACAATGATTACCAGTTCTCCACCACCTATATTAAAAAATGCTAACATAAAGCTTATTTATTAGGCAAAACTACAAAAAAATAAGCTGCTCATTTTCATAAGCAGCTTATTCTTTTAGTTTATTTAAAAAGAAATTATTTGTTCTTTTTTTCTTTCTCTTTTTGTTTGTTCATGAAATCATAAACGATAGGAGAAGCTACAAAAGCAGAGGAGTATGTACCTACAATTACACCAATAAGTAATGCAAAAGTAAATCCTCTAATAACTTCACCACCAAAAATAAATATCATTAACAATACAAAAATGGTACTTAAAGAGGTATTAACTGTTCTACTCAATGTGCTGTTGATAGCACTGTTTACCACATCGTCAATTTCTCTTTTCTTGTAAGAACCTAAGTATTCTCTAATTCTATCGAAAACAACCACAGTATCATTTATAGAGTAACCCACAACTGTTAGGATAGCTGCAATAAATGCTTGATCTATTTCTAAAGAGAATGGTAAAATACCATAGAAAATAGAGAATAAAGACAATACAATTAACACATCATGGAAAAGAGCGATAAGTGCACCAGCACCATATTGCCATTTCTTAAATCTGAATACAATATATAAGAAAATGATGATTAATGAGAATACAATAGATAAGATAGATGAACGAATCATATCGTTGGCAATGGTTGGTCCAACTTTTTGAGAACTCATTAAGTAGTTGTCCATGAATTGCTGTTTAGTAACTTCGCTACCAAAGATAGACGATAAGCCTTCGTATAATTTATCTTCAACAATGTCATCTGCTTTTTCATCCTGACTGTTAATCATGAATGTAGTGGTAATCTTTACTTGATTATCATCACCAAAAGTTTTTACTTCAGGAGCAGATTCAAATAAAGTTGCCAATTGCTTACTGACGGTTTCAGTTTCTACTTTTTCAGCATTTTCAAAACGAACTACATAGGTTCTTCCTCCTTGGAAATCTACCCCTTTTTGAAGTCCTTTTGTTGCTAAAGAGCCAATACCAATTAAGATAATAACACCTGAAAGAATGTAAAATTTCTTTCTGTTTTTTAAGAACTGAATGTTTGTATTTTGGAATAAACCATCAGTAAGATTAGTAGCAAATTTTAATACTTTACCTTTATTTAATTGGTATTCAAAAATTAATCGGGTAATAAATATTGCTGTAAATAATGATGTTAAAATACCAATTACTAAGGTTTTCGCAAAACCTTCAACAGGACCTGTTCCGAAGAACCATAATACAAAACCTGTTAATAAGGTAGTAATGTTGGCATCAATAATTGATGAATAAGCAAATTTATAACCATCAGAAACAGCCAGTCTCATTCCTTTACCTGCGGCAATTTCTTCACGAATACGCTCAAATATAAGTACGTTGGCATCTACCGACATACCAATAGTTAAGATAATACCTGCTATACCTGGTAAAGTTAATGCTATTAATTGCGGCATAGAAGCCAATACTCCAAAAATGAAGAACATATTAGCAAGCAATGCAATTACAGCAGCAACACCGGCCTTAGAGTAATAAAACACCATGTAAGCCAATACTATCAGTAATGCAATAATGAATGAGAACATTCCTTTACTGATAGACTCTTGTCCTAATGTTGGTCCAACAACAGCTTCTTCAACAATTCTTGCTGGAGCAGGAAGTTTACCTGCTTTAAGAATATTAGCAATTAATTTAGCTTCTTCAATAGTAAAGTTACCTGTAATACTAGAACGACCACCTGCAATTTCTTCAGAAGGAGCAGGAGCAGAGTAAACTAATCCATCTAATACAATGGCAATAGCTTTACCAACATTTTGTCCGGTAAGGTGTTTCCATTTCTGAGCACCATCACCATTCATAATCATTTCAATTTCAGGAGCACCATTGTACATTCCAAATTGTTGGGATGCATCAACAATAACATCACCTTCTAATTCAGCTTTTCCATCTCTGTTTTCAACTTTTATAGCATAAAGCTGAATAAATTGTTGGTTATCATCAAATGGTTTGTAAGCCCAAAGTAATTTGTATTTTCTTGGGTTAATAATTTCTTTAATCTCTGGTTTAGCTAAGTAACTGTTTACTTTTCCTGTATCTTTTACAGCAACAATACCCACAACAGGTCCTTCAGCAAACATTTGTTGACCTTCCTCATTTTGGTAAGTAGGAATGGTCATAATAGCAAATAGCGGATTTTCTTTTACACTTTTTTGGAATAAAGCTAAAGAATCTTCGCCTGTAGCATCATCTAGCTGAGATAATAAATCGCTAGAAGAAGTATCTGTTTTTGTTGAATCATCACCTAATTGAGATAATAAATCATTTTCTTCTTCAGCAGGGGTTTCAACAGCAGGAGTTTCTTCAACTTTTACATCAGTTAATGTAGTATCTTGAGTTTCCTCAGTGTTCGTTGAATCGTTAGTTTCTTCAGTTTTTTCGTCTTTGTTTAGCAATTTAGCTAATGTAGAATTGGCTTCTGCTAATAAAGGATAAAACTCATTGTTTTGGTAAGTAGTCCAAAATTCCAATTTAGCCGTTCCTTGTAATAACTGACGAACTCTTTCTTTGTTTTTAACACCCGGTAATTCAACTAAAATTCTATCAGAACCTGTTAAACGTTGAATGCTTGGTTGAGCAGCACCAAATAAACCAATTCTTGTTCTAATTACTTCAAAAGATTGTTCAATAGCAGCATTAGCAATGTCACTAATAAATTCTATTACTTCTTGGTTGGAGGCATTTGGAGATAATTTTTCTTTGTTATCTCTAGTGTAGAACACAGAAATTAATTTTCCTCCAGGATTAACTTCGTTGTATGCTTGTTCAAAGTAAGTAACAAAGTTGCCACCATTTTGCACTTGCAATTCGTTTGCTTTTTTAATAGCTTCATTAAAAGAAGGGTCGTCACTGTAAGAAGCTAGTGCTCTAACTACTTCATCAACTTGTACTTCTAAGGTTACGTTCATACCACCTTTTAAGTCCAACCCTAAGTTAAGCATTTTAGCTCTTAGCTCACCATAAGTATAGCCGATTACCGGATAAACTTCTTCTGAAGCCATAGAATCTAAATAAGCAAATTCAGCATCTGAACTTCCATTGTGATACGTTTCTGCGTATTCTTTCGCATCGTTTTCTACATTTACGGCAAACCATGTAAGCGATAATGAGTATAAACTCGCTATTGCAAAAAGTATGGTAAACGTTGTTAATAGTCCTTTGTTTTGCATTTCTTTTCGTGTGTATTTTTGTTAAAAAATTATAAGCCTGCAAATATAGAATTTCAAAAACGTTTTACAAACATAAAATTCATTTCATTTAACTTTTTTTTATTTCACCAAATAAGCTTAAATTTGGCAAGGAGTTTAAAGGGTTTAGAAAGCATGAGTTTAGTCATTTTTTAATAAAATTAATAGGGTTAACTTAGCCTTTGAACAACGGATTTATCATTATTAGCATCGAATTATGAAAAAAATTACCATTTTTTTAGCACTTTTTATCTTTTTAGTGTTGTCGCTAACTTCAAAAGCACAGCTTACTGTTAATAGATATGATTCTATTACTGTTTTAAATTTTAATAGCGATACGCTTTATCATGCATGGACAGGCGGTTTCGATTCTCCACAGTTTTCAGAAATAGATTTGAATTTGGATGGAATAATGGATTTATTTGTTTTTGATAGAAGTATTAACCGAATGACTACTTTCATAAATCATGGGACACCAAATAAAGTAGATTATCATTTAGCACCAGAATATACCCAATATTTTCCTCAAGACATAAGAGATTGGGTATTGCTTAGAGATTTTAATTGTGATGGTAAAATGGATATTTTTACTTCTGGTGCCGGAGGAATTGTGGTTTACAGAAACGTTTCTACTACTACACAACTTTTATTTACCATAGAAACTTCTAGCACGCCTTCTAATATTTTGTATTCTAATTACCAACCGGATTCACCAACACCAAGTATGGTAAATTTATATGTTTCATCAATAGATATTCCCGCTATTGAAGATGTTGATGGTGATGGCGATTTAGATATCATTACCTTTAGTATTTTAGGTTCCCAAGTGGAATATCATAAAAATTTAAGCATGGAAAGATATGGAGATTGTGATAGTTTGGATTATGAGTTGAGAAACAAATGTTGGGGCTTTTTTACAGAAGGAGCTCAAAGTAATAGTGTTGTTTTGGATGATTCTTGTGGTTTTAACATTAACAATCCCGAAAGGATTACTGGTGGAAATAAACATAGTGGCTCTTCAGTTATGATGATGGACGTTGATTCAAACGGATCTAAAGATTTAATTTTAGGAGATGTGTCTAGCAATAATTTTGTGTTGTTGTATAATTCAGATTCTTCTCCCAATTTTACTTCATCTCATATAACTGCGGTAGATACAGCTTTTCCTATGAATACTGCTAATACTGTCGCTGTTGATTTATATCTATTTCCTGCCGGGTATTACTTAGATGTAAACAATGATGGTGTAAAAGATTTTTTAGCTAGTCCTAATTGTTTTAATGGCTGCGAAAATCTAGAAAGTGTATGGTATTATGAAAATCAACGTTCAACTAACCTGCCAGAGTTTGACTTTAAAACAACAGCTTTCCTACAAGAAGATATGATAGAAGTTGGTACGGGAGCTTTTCCAGTATTTTTCGATCATAATGCAGATGGTTTAATGGATATTGTTATTGGAAATGCAGGGTATACTGCTTTGCAAACCAACCAAGGATTAATTTCTTCGTTGTGGTTGTACGAAAATATTGGAACAGCCGGTAATCCTGCTTATCAATTAATGGATTCTAACTATGCTGATGTAGCCAATATCAATTTAAATGTTGCCACCAATCAGCCCATGTTAAGATTAGCGCCAACTTTTGGAGATATTGATGGCGATGGCGATGAAGACATGATTGTAGGGGGAGATAATGGCAAGATTCATTATTTTGAAAACATTGCCGGAGCAGGAAATACGGCCAACTTTGTACTAAACAAAGCAGAATATGAAGGAATAGATGTAGGGTTATATTCAGTTCCTCAGTTAATAGATTTAAATAGAGATGGATTATTGGATTTAATTATTGGCGACCGATTAGGCTTTATATCTTATTACGAAAATGTAGGAACAGCAACCATACCTTCTTATAGTTGGGTAACTTCTCAGTTAGGAGATGTGAAAACAAGAAGATATGATGAATTTAATGGAAATAGTACCCCTTTTATTTATGATGATAGTGGCGATTATAAACTAATTGCGGGAGCAACCAATGGTTACATCTATTATTACGATAGTATTGACGGAAACCTTGGCGGAACTTTTAACCTGATAGATTCTATGTATTTAGGTATTAAACAAGGCGGTTGGTCTTTTGTTAATGTTGCCGATATAAACAATGATACCGCTTTTGATTTAATTGTAGGTAATGTTGCAGGAGGAGTTAATTTCTATAAAGGAGACCCAGGTACAATTATAAGTGTTGGTGAGAAACAAAAAGTTTCAGATAAAATTAATGTGTATCCTAACCCAACCAACAACCAAATTACCTTAGATGTTGGCAATAATAGTTTAGAAAATGCCTCTGTAGAAGTAATAGATTTAATGGGAAGAACCATTTATCAAATCAATTTAAATGCTTCCAAGGTAGTGATTAACCTAGATGGACAAAGTCAGGGGATTTATTTTGTGAAATTTGTAAACCAAACGGGCAGTGAAGTTATTAGGGTAATTAAAAAATAAAAAACTAAATGCGTAAAATTTGTATACTTGTTGTTTTTGTATTTGTAATTGTTTTTACAACCAATTTATTTGCAGCTAAAAATATAGAAGTTCTTTCAAAAGTAGAGAATGTTGTAGTGTATCACTCTGGAGCTCTTGTGTCAAGAGTTTCTGATAATAAAATGGGTGTAGGACTCTTTGAGTTAGAGTTTAAAGATATTTCTTCTAAATTAGTTTTAAATTCTTTTGTTATTAAAAATAAAGAGGTAACCATATTGAATAAAAACCTCATTAAGAAATTAAGTAAAGAGGAGTTTTTTCAATTAGAAGATAGAAAAACTGCTGTAATTAATCAAATTAAATTATTGG
>Ga0209231_1000262_pt1 | contig 34322 bp, 31 predicted proteins | sample Deesub45470m_DNA_FD_188086 | JGI IMG/M metagenome (GOLD analysis project Ga0209231, IMG submission 188086) | Deep subsurface microbial communities from North Pacific Ocean - 450_OLKR46/470m Metagenome (SPAdes) (version 2) | ecosystem: Environmental > Terrestrial > Deep subsurface > Unclassified ... | reverse complement strand
GAAAGTTTCCGCCTCCTGACCGGCTTCAACGACATATTCGTCGCCATCGCCGGCATCATCCTGCTCGTCGCGGTCGGCTGGCTCGGCAACAGCGTGCGACTCGGTGCGGCGGAACATCATCCCTCCGTCATGTCGGGCACGCTGGTCGCGGCGGTCAGTTGGGGTCTGGCGGAATATTTCACCCGGCAACGGCGCATGGCGCTGCCCTCCATTCTGCTGCTCGCGGGCTTTGTCGGCGGTGTCGCCTTCGCGTTGGGCGCGTTGGCGGGACAGTTATTTCCCGACGTTGGCGATCGGGTGGCTTCGCTGATCATATCGGGCGTCGCGGCCTTCAGTGCGCTCGCCGCTTGGATGCACTGGCGGCGCTTCATGGTGCCGATCACGGTCGCGGCTGGCGCGGCCGCCGCCGCAGGCGTCGTCGGCGGCCTTGTCCTTGCCGCCTTCCCCGGCGATATCCGGCTGGCCTATCTGCTGCTGCTCGCCGGTGGCCTTGCCATCTTCGCGCTCGCCATGCGCTGGGACATGAGCGACCGAACCCGCACCACGCGCCGCGCCGATGTCGCCTTCTGGCTGCACCTGACCGCCGCACCGATGATCGCCCATTCGCTGTTCAATCTGCTCGGCGTGTTCAGGGGTGACGACATCAGCATCGGCAAGGCGGTCGTCGTGATTTTGCTCTACATTGCCTTCGGCCTGGTCGGCCTCGCGATCGACCGACGCGCGCTTCTCGTGTCGAGCCTCGCTTATGTCCTCTTCGCCCTCTACGCTCTGTTCAAACAGGCGGGCGCGGTCGAACTATCAGCCGCCTTCACCGCGCTAGTGATCGGTTCGTCATTGCTGCTGCTCTCGGCACTCTGGCACCATGCCCGCATGCTGGTGGTGGGCAGCTTGCCTCCATCCCTGACCAACCGCCTCCCCTACGCTTGATCCACCCCGCTCCCGCCAGCGGGAGGGGCAGCGAGACTTACCGAGCCGAAGGCGAGGTTAGTCGCAGCGGGGTGGGCCAACGCCCACTTTACCCCTCGACGACCCGCATCAATTTCCGCTCCACCGGGGCCAGCACATTCTGCAGATCCTGCCCGCGCTTGAGTATTTGACCACCCTCCCCCACCAGCACCCACATGCCCTGCCGATGGCGCAATGCCGGGCGCTTTTCGATCCGATATTCGGGGCGCTCGGCGGTGCGGCGAAAGGCGCTGAAGATCGCGGCCTCGCGCCCCATGCCCATCGCATAGTCACGCCAATGTCCGGCGGCGACCATCCGGCCGTAGAGGTCCATGATCCGCTGCAACTCCAGCCGTTCGAACCCCACCTGGCGCTCGCCCGGCCCCGTTCCTGAATGGGGAAACGGCGTCACATTGCTCATCAGGCCCGGTCACGCTCCTGAAACAGGCTAGCGTCATCGGGCAGCGACGGCCGCTGCTTTTCGACCATCAATTCGGCCAGCCGCTTCTGCAACTGCTCGACCTCGCACTGCAGCAGTTCCAGCTTCTGTTTTTCGGGATCGAAACAGTCGGAGCAGGGCGTGCCATAGGGCATGAAATCGCGCTGATAGGCCGTGACATCGACCAGCATCGCCCGCGCCGGAATGCCGACCATGGTCGCGCCTTCGGCGACATCCTTGGTCACCACGGCATTGGCACCCACGCGCGCGCGCGCGCCGACCGTCACTGGCCCCAACACCTGCGCACCCGATCCGATGATCACGCCGTCGCACAGGGTCGGGTGCCGCTTGCCCGCAATACCATTGGCCGGGTCGGTCCCGCCCAACGTCACATTCTGGTAGAGCGTCACATCGTCGCCAATCTCCGCCGTCTCGCCGATCACGGTAAAGCCATGGTCGATGAAGAACCGCTTGCCGATCTTCGCGCCGGGATGAATGTCGTTCCCGGTCAGGAAACGCGACAGATGGTTGACCAGGCGCGCCAGGAAATAGAGCCGCGCGCGATAAAGCCGATGCGCAATGCGATGATAGCCGAGCGACCAGACACCCGGATAGAGCAGGACTTCCGCGCGGGAGCGGGGCGCAGGATCACGGCTTTTGACCGAATCCAGATAGGAAATGAGATTGCGCAACATGAACGCGCCCCTGCCTGACAAAAACTGAACCTGTCGGCCGATATAGAGAAGCGGGACCATTATTTCCAGTGACGCCGCAAAGAGCCGGTATCCACCCGCAAACGCAACCTTGCTTTACAAGGAACGATATGCCTATTATCTAAGTAGACAAAAGCGCCAAAGGGAAACGGATGATCGACGCCTTCATCGCCAATTTCGGCGACATATTGCCCTTCATCCTGATCGGCTTCGGCGCGCAGATGATCGATGGCGCGCTCGGCATGGCCTATGGCGTGATCTCCAGCACGTTGCTGCTGGCGCTTGGCGTCCCACCCAGCCGCGCGTCCGCCAGCGTCCATGCCGCCGAAACCTTCACCACCGGCGTCTCGGCGATCAGCCATATCCTGCACAAGAATGTCGACTGGCGGCTCTTTGCCCGGTTGATCATTCCCGGCGTCATCGGCGGCGTCGCGGGTGCCTATCTCCTCTCCAATATCGACGGGGCGATCATCAAGCCATTCGTCCAGGTCTATCTGGCATCCATCGGCGTCTACCTCATCTGGCGCGGCTTCCATCTGCCGCCCAAGGCGCGCGATCCCAAATGGGTGGCCCCGCTCGGTCTGGTCGGCGGCTTCATGGATGCGACGGGCGGCGGCGGCTGGGGGCCGGTTGTCACCTCCAATTTGCTGCTGCAGGGGGCCAGCCCGCGCCACACGATCGGCACGGTGAACAGCGTCGAATTCATCCTCACCCTCTCGATCAGCATCACCTTCCTGTTCCATCTCGGCTGGGAAACCTTCACCACCTATACGGTCGGATTGCTGATCGGCGGCGTGGTCGCGGCCCCCTTTGGCGCGATCCTTGCCCGCCGCGTGGCCCCCCGCGTCCTGTTCACGGCGGTCGGCATCATCCTGACGCTAACGTCGCTGTTCGGCGTCGCCAAATGGCTTGGATTTATCGGCTAAGGAACTTATATTCGACTTTCTGATCGAGGAAGCCGATAAATGTCCAGTTACCTGCCCACCCTCAAACAGCTGCAATATCTTGTCGCGCTCAAGGAACAGGGGCATTTCGGCAAGGCCGCCGAAAGCTGCTACGTCACCCAGTCCACCCTGTCGGCCGGCATTCGCGAACTGGAATCGCTGGTCGGGGTAACGTTGGTCGAACGTACCCGCCGCGTCGTCCGCTTCACGGCGCTCGGCGATCGCATCGTCGCCAAAGCCCATCGCGTGTTGCGTGAGGCGGAGGAACTGGCCGCCATCGCCGAAGCATCCGGCAAGCCGCTCACCGGCGAATTGCGCATGAGCGTCATCCCGACCATCGCCCCCTTCCTACTGCCGCGCATGCTCCCCCGCCTGCGCGCCGACCGGCCCGAACTCAAACTCTATCTGCGCGAGGAAACGACCCAGGCAGGCGTCGAATCGCTGCGCCATGGCAATGTCGATTGCGTGCTGATGGCACTGCCCTTTCCGATCGGTGAACTGGACAGCGAAATCCTGTTTCAGGACCGGCTCTTCGTCGCCTTCCCCCATGACGAACCGGTCGACCTGCCCGAATGGATCGGCCCGAACATGATCGATGAAAGCAAATTATTGCTGCTGGAGGATGGCCATTGCCTCAAGGATCATGCGCTCGCCGCCTGCAACCGCCCCGAATTGCGCGCCAGCGCGACGATGATGGGCACGTCGCTGCACACCCTCATCCAGATGGTCGATAATGGCCTTGGCGTCACCATGATCCCCGAAATGGCGATCGCGGCGGGCATATTGGAACATACACGCATCGCCGCCCGCCCGCTCAAATCCGAACGCGCCTGGCGCGACATTGCTCTCGTCTGGCGCAAGAACAGCCCGCGCGAGAAAGAATTTCACCTGTTGTCCGAAATCCTGCGCGATGCCGCCGCGCTTAACTGCCGCCTGCCCGAAGCCGCTTAGCTGTCCCAGCCCTGCGCTTTGACCGCATCCTCGTCGCGCGCCGCCACCCACTGAGTCGCGCCGCCCGCAAAATGCTCCTTCTTCCAGAAGGGCGCATCCGACTTCATCCAGTCGATCAGGAAGGCGCAGCTTTCAAGCGCCGCCGTGCGATGGCGCGCCGCCGTACCGACGAACACGATCCGCGCACCCGGCTCCAGCCGCCCGAAGCGATGGATGACGCTCACGCCGAGCAAGGGCCAGCGCCCCATCGCCTCATCGACGATCCGCCCGACCTGGGCCTGCGTCATCGCCGGATACTGTTCCAGTTCCAGCGCCACCAGCCCGTCGCCGCCGCGCACCACGCCGGTAAAGCTCGCCACCCCGCCGCCGCCCAGCGCTTCGAGCGCCGCCAGTTCAGCGCCAACATCGAAATCCTCCGCCTGGATCGCGACCCGCTTCATCCGCCGGTCACGGGCGGAAACAGCGCCACTTCCTTCGCGTCACCGATCAAACTGTCCATCGGCACGAATCGCTGATCGACCGCCGCGCGCAACCTTGTGGGATCGCCCAGCGCCTCGGCATAGCCGCCGCCCCGCGCCGCGAGCATCGTCACCAGATCGGCCACCGTCATGCCTGGACCAGGCCGCTCGACCTGCTCCTCGTCACGCCCAATGGCCTCGCGCACCCAGGCGAAATAGACGATCGACAGCATCGCCATCGCGTCAGTCCATATGCCGAATGCCGACGCGCAGATAATCCCAGCCCGTGATCAGCGTCAGGATGGCGGCGGCCCACAGCGTCACGATGCCCACGGTCTGCACGAACAGCAAATGCGGCACCGCCCCCGCCAGGATCAAAGCGCCCAATGCCACGATCTGGCACGTCGTCTTCCACTTGGCCAATCGCGACACCGGCATCGACACCTGCAACCCGGCCAGAAATTCGCGCAGGCCCGACACCGCAATCTCACGCAGCAGGATGACCATGGCCGCGATGATATGCGGCCCGGTAATATCGCGCGTTGCCGCCAGCATCAAAATGACCGCACCGACCATGATCTTGTCAGCAATGGGATCGAGGAAGACGCCCAGTTTTGACACCGTCCCCTGCGCCCGCGCCAGATAGCCGTCGAAATAATCGGTCACGCCCATCAGGCAATACAGACCGAAAGCCAGCGCATAGCCGGTGGTCCAGCGCGCGCCCATCTCCGCAGGCCAAAGCAGCGCGACGAGCAACGGCACCGTGACGATACGCGAAAGCGTGAGCAGATTAGGCAGCGTCAGCATAGCCGCCGCCTGCCACAGTCAGGCGCGGCGCACAAGCCAGACGGCATATCGACCTCCACACAAGGGGCATTGGACAGGGACGCCGCCAACGGCTAGACCCCGCCCCGGTCGCTAACGGGAAAGAAGACGCCCCTATCCATGCAAGCCTCTCTCAGGCTCTTGAACAAGCGCCGATTCCTGCCGCTGTTCGTCACCCAGCTGCTCGGCGCGTTCAACGACAATCTGTTCAAGAACGCGATGGTGCTGTTCGTCGTGTACCAGGTCTATAATGACGAGCGTTCCGAAACCTGGTTCAGCGCGCTGGCGACCGGCCTGTTCATCCTGCCCTTCTTCCTGCTGTCCGCCCTGTCGGGGCAACTCGCCGATCAGCGGGACAAGGCACTCATTATCCGCTGGGTAAAGGCGGCCGAAATCCTGATCATGCTGGTCGGCGCAGTCGGCCTCGGCCTCATCTGGAGCGGCATCGGCGTTCATACCATCGCCATCCCGCTGCTGCTCGCCGCGCTGTTCGCCATGGGCATCCACTCGACCTTCTTCGGCCCGATCAAATATGCGATCCTGCCCCAGCATCTGCATGATGAAGAAGTGCTGGGCGGCACCGGCCTGGTCGAGGCAGGCACCTATATCGCGATCCTGGCTGGCACGATCCTGGCGGGAATCATCCCGATCGAGGCGGCGGCGGTGTGCATCATCATCACCGCGCTGGTCGGCTATGTCGCCGGGCGTCAGGTGCCACCGGCCCCTTCACTCCTCTCCGCACAGCCCATCGACTATCATATCATCCGATCGTCGATCGCGCTGGTCCGCGGGACGATGCATATCCGTCGGCTGTTTCTGGCGATCATGTCGATCAGCCTGTTCTGGGCGGTCGGGTCGATCCTGTTCATCCAGTTTCCCCCCTTGGTCAAAAATGTCCTGACCGCCGAAAAGGCCGTCGCCAGCCTGTTCCTTGCCATCTTCTCGATCGGCATCGCCATCGGCTCGGTCGCGATCAACCGGCTGCTGCGTGGTCATGTGTCGGCCAAATATGCCCCCGCCTCCGTGATCGGCATGGGCCTGTGCATCGTCGCCTTCCATTTCGTCTGCGCCATCTGGCCGCCTGCACCCGAAGGACAGATGCTCTCGCTGCAGGGCTTCATCGCCCATCCGCTCGCCATACCGCTTTCGCTCTGCCTGCTGGGCGTCTCGACCTTCGGCGGCATGTTCGTCGTGCCGCTCTATGCCTTCCTGACCACCACGGTCGAAAAATGCGAAGCCGCCCGCACCGTGGCGGCGAACAATATCGTCAATTCAGGGGCAATGGTGGTGGGATCGCTCTGCGCGATCGGCCTCAGCATCGCCGGCATGTCGGTGGTGATGCAATTGCTGCTGGTGGCGTTCCTCACCCTGCCCTGTGCGGCGATGGCGTGGAAACTGCACAAGGCCTGCGACGGCCCGCTGTGCCATTAAAACAGGCGGCATCCCGGCACCAACCGGGGTCCAGCGCCGCCCCGGCTTTCAGGGCTTCAGGAAATGAAGCTGTAGAAAGCAGTGAAGAAGGCGCAGAAGCTCAGGCCGAACAGCTTCCAGTCGCTATCGTCGTCCACCGCCCGCGCCTTGCTCTTGGGCATCTTGTCCATGACGCGCAGCACATGGGCGGGGAGGCTCTGGCGAAAGGGGTGCCGGGCCGATTCTGTGGTGAGGACGAGGGTTCGGTTTCGCATGATGTTGGGTTAACGCATTATTTACCATTTGTGCCATCGCTTATGATGGCCAATTTGCGCCTGTCCCGCTGCGGGACAGGCTTGACTGTATCATTCGAATAACACAGCATGGCCGCACCGATGAACGAGTCATCCCCCGCCGAACCGCCAGCGCCGCCCCGCGAATTCGGTGCCGGGCCGCCCAGCGCCTTTGCGCCGCCCACGCCATGGCGGCGTCGGCTGCAGATATTGGGCTGGATCATGGCGGCGGGCCTCGCCTTGCTGATGATCGCCATCGCCTGGCTCGCGATCACCGCGCCGCTGTCGCAATCGCTCAAGCCCATCGCCCCGCCCAGTCTCAGCCTGATGTCGGCCGATGGTCATCTTATCGCCCGGCGCGGCGCGGTCATCGATACGCCGGTGACGATGGCGGACCTCCCCGCCCATGTGCCCCAAGCGTTCATGGCGATCGAAGATCGCCGCTTCGCCAGCCATTGGGGCATCGACCCGCGCGGCATCGCGCGTGCGGCCTGGCATAATCTCTGGTCGGACGGGTCGTCGCAGGGTGGCAGCACCATCACCCAGCAACTCGCCAAGGGTGTGTTCCTGTCCAGCGACCGCACCATGGGGCGCAAGGCGCGCGAAGCGATGATCGCACTCTGGCTGGAGGCCTGGTTGACCAAGGACCAGATCATGGAACGTTATCTGTCGAACGTCTATTTCGGCGATAATGTCTATGGCCTGCGCGCGGCCGCCCGCCACTATTTCAACCGCTCGCCTGATCGCCTCACCATCCCGCAGGCCGCGATGCTGGCGGGCCTGCTCAAAGCCCCCTCACGGCTCGCGCCCACCAGCAATCTCAAGGGCGCGCGGGCGCGCGCCGCGCTGGTGACACAGGCGATGGTCGATGCGGGCTATCTGACCCAGGCGGAGCGTAACGCCCTGCCGCCTGCCCGCCTCAACGTCCATGATGTGCCCGACGCCACCACCGGCACCTATTTCGCCGACTGGGTGCTGCCCCAGGCGCGCGACCGGGCGGGCGCGGTCTATGGCGAGCAAAAGATCGAAACGACGCTCGACTGGCGCATCCAGCGCCTGGCCGAAGCCGCCGTCCGCCGTGCGCCACTGGGCGGCGCGCAGGCCGCGCTCGTCGCGATGAAGCCCGACGGCAGCGTCGTCGCCATGGTCGGCGGCAAGAATTACGGCAAGAGCAACTTCAATCGCGCGGTGCAAGCGAAGCGCCAGCCCGGATCGACCTTCAAGCTGTTCGTCTATCTCGCCGCCTTTCGCGCGGGCATGACACCCGAAGACATGATCGACGACACGCCGATCACCACCGGCAGCTACCGCCCGGCCAATCATGGCGGCAAATATCGCGGTCGTATCAGCCTGCGTCAGGCCTTCGCCGCGTCGAGCAATGTCGCCGCCATCCGCCTGACACAAAAGGTCGGCGTCGATGCCGTGATCAAGGTCGCGCGCGACCTTGGCATCACCGCGCCCCTGACTGAAGATTTGAGCCTCGCGCTCGGCACGTCGGAAATTCCGCTGATCGAACTGGCCGAAGCCTATGCGGCGGTCGCGGCCGGGGCTTATCCCGTCCTCGCCCATGGCCTGCCGCCCGAAGAACGGGGCTGGTTCGAACGGCTGATGGAGCGCCAACGCTCCTTCGATGACGACGAACTGGCAATGATCCGCGACCTCCTCTCCTCCGCCGCCAATCGCGGTACGGGCAGCGCGGCCGCCCTGCGCACCAGCACCTTCGGCAAAACCGGCACGACGCAGGACAGCCGCGACGCCATCTTCGTGGGCTATGCGGGCGGCCTCGTCACCGCCGTCTGGGTCGGTAATGACGATAACAAGCCGCTACCCGGCGGCGCAGCAGGCGGCGGCATGCCCGCGCGCATCTGGCGCAACTTCATGAGCGGCGCGATCAACGAACCGGTCGCGGATGCGCCCGAAGAAACCCAGGACGCCGACCTCGTCAACGCCATCGCCAACATCACGGTGGAAACCGGCATCGGCAATGTCGGCGTGGGCGTCGATGACGGCGGGATGACCGTCAATATCGGCGGCAGTCAGATCCGCCTGCCTATCGACGAACCTGCCCCCGGCGTGCCCGACACCCTTCCGCCGCCGACCGTCCCCACAAGGCCGGACAGCGAAGCGGACAATGTCCCATGATGACCTGAACTAGCGCCGTCCCGCCAGATAGTCGTTCAACACCTCATGGAAATAGCGAACCCGCGTTTCCTGCGCGCTGAGGTAAGCGTCGCCATAGCCGCGCGAATGCATTCCCCGCTGCATCCCTTCGGCCAGCATCATGTCCTGATAGACGATCTGCCCCTCAATCTCCGGCACGCCCTGGCCATTGTCGAAATCACGCCAAAGCATGTCCGCTTCGCTGAACGGTTGTGGTCCCGCCATGATCGATTCCACCTCCGTCTGCCCCGCCACCGGAAAGGCCATGCACCATAGATCGAAGGTGCATTTGCCCGGATCATCAGCATGGGGTTCGGTGCGGAAGAACAGGATATTGTCGGGCAGGAAGGAAATGGTGACGTTGGGGAAGATCACCGTATGCGGACTGTCCGTGATCTGCTCATCGTCCATATGTTCATAATGGAGATAGCCCCGCTCGCGCCATAGCCGTCGCTTGGCCGCCTTGAGGTCCAGCCAGCCCTGCATCGCCTTGGTCTCATAGTCCGGGTAGCTGTCCGGATCGATGTCCCACTGGCGCAAGATATGGTCGAACGGATGCGGCACACCGTCGGGCAGCCGGTCGCTGAGCGAGGGCCGCATCGGCTGGACAGTGCGCCCATGGCCTGCGGGATACATTTCATGCCGGGCGGTATCGACATCCTGGTCGATCCATGGCGGCACCTGCGGATGGGCGGTCCGGGTGTGATAGCTTTCGGAAAAATTGTCGGTCGCAAACTTCCAGTTGGTGTTGAGGTTGATCTTCATCCAGAACACCCGGACGCCCGTGTCCATCGGGTAATTTTTGTAAAGCTCCGGCATCGGCGCAAGATAGTCGAGCAGGTCGGGCGCGGTATCGTCCATCGTGTACCAGACGAACCCGCCCCAGATAGCGCAGCGCAGTTCCCTCAGCTTCAACTTGCCGCAGGGATTGCCCTGGGGGAAATCATGCGGGTCCTGGGCATATTGGAGCACGCCGTCCTTGCCCCATTTCCAGCCATGATAGGGACAGGTGAACGCCTCGGCAAAAGCGCTGCCATCGGTCAGGCGCATGCCGCGATGCCCGCAGGCATTGTAGAAGGCCTTGATGCTACCGTCGTCCTGCCGGATGCAGATGACGCTTTCATGCCGGAAGTCATGGACGACATAGTCGCCCGGCTCCTCCAACTCCGCCGTCCGCCCCGCGACATGCCAGATCCGGGTCCACAGATGGTCCCATTCCTGCTGCATGAATTCGCGATTGGTATAGCGGTCGCCGCTGATCGGATCGCCGCGCAGCGCTGCGGGATCGCGACCGTCCATGGTAAGCGGATGAATGGCGGGCTGGTCCATGCTGCTCTCTCCTGCTGGCATTCTTGAAGCCAAGAGATAGGCGTCATGGCCTGCCCCGTCGCCTTGCACTTCTGTCAGGCGGCATGGCTGGCACTTGTCGCAGGTGGGGCGGGACGATGTTCGACCGCATAAGAGGGCGATAACATCGATGGGAGATGGTCACATGGACGGCGTCGAGACATTGCTGGCGATCGAGGCGATCAAACAGCTCAAGGCCCGCTATTTCCGCTTGATGGACAATAAGGACTGGGCCGGATTGCGCGACGTCTTCTGCGACGATGCCCTGTTCGACGCACGCGCATCGCTCAGCATCGACGGCAAGGGCGACGAAGGCCGGGCGGCGGAAAGCAATGATTGGGTCTATGAGGGCGGCGACACCATCATCGCCTTCATCCAGGCCGCGATCGGAACCCAACGCACGGTCCATCATGGCCATTGTCACGAGGTCGAGATCATCGGTCCCGATGATGCGCGCGGTGTGATCGCGATGGAGGACCAGATTTGGGACGAAAACGGCACCAGCATGACCCTGCATGGCTGCGGCCATTATCATGAAGACTATAAGCGGGTGGACGGCCGCTGGCGCATCCACCGCTCGCGCATTTCACGACTGCAGGTGACGATCGGAGGCTGAGCCTTTAGCCGATCATCATCAGGCTGGCATTGCCCCCAGCCGCCGTCGTGTTGACCGAGGTGGAGACTTCCTCCAGCAACCAGTCGAGGCAATAGCCCTCCGCCGTTTCGGCATGGACCGGCACGATCCGGCCGGGCAGATCAGCGGCGGCCTGGACCGCAGCGGCGACGCGCTCGGCGTCTCCCTCGACCAGGATAGCGGCAATGGGCGCATTGGCCTCTGCCGTGAAGCGCGCAGCCACCTCCGGCGGCAGGCTTGGCGGGACCGTCATGCCCTGCACCGTCGCGCTGTTGCCGGTGGCAAGGATCGCGGCCATCTGCCGGAACAGTCCGGCACGGGTAGCAGGGCGCAGCAGCATGGTCCCACGCGGATGGAGGGTGTAGAGATTGCGCTCGCCGACCGGCCCCGGCAGCGTCATTTCGGCAGCCAGCGCCGACGCATCGCCCGCACGGCGCGCCTCGCTCGCTGCCTCGCCATAGCCCTGCGCATCAAGCCAGTCGGCAAAGGCGTGGAGCGGCGTTTGCAGGCGGCTGACTCGTGCCGCCAGAACTGGCGGCGTGGTGACCAGCCGCCCCAGATAAAGCGGTCCGCCAGCCTTCGGCCCAGTGCCGGACAGACCACAGCCGCCAAAGGGCTGAACCCCGACGATCGCGCCGATGACATTGCGATTGATATAGATATTGCCGACCTTCACCCGGCGCGTGACCCGCGCGACCGTTTCATCTAGCCGGGTGTGCAAGCCGAAGGTCAGGCCATAGCCGGTGGCGTTGATCGCATCGACCAGCGCATCCAATCCGTCGCGACGAAAGCGCAGGACATGGAGGACCGGGCCGAACACTTCGCGTTCCAGGTCCGTCAGGCTGTCGATCTCGATGATGGTCGGCGCAACGAAGGTGCCATGCGCGGCTTCGGGCGGCAGCGGGCGTTGATCCACCGTCCGTCCCATCGCCCGCATGGCATCGATATGGGCGTTGATACCCGCTTGGGCTTCGGCCGTGATGACCGGGCCAATGTCGACCTTGAGCGCATCAGTGCGGCCGAGGCTGAGTTCGGCAAGTGCGCCCTTGAGCATCGTCAGCGTACGATCGGCGACATCCTCCTGCAGGCACAGGACGCGCAGCGCCGAACAGCGCTGGCCCGCGCTGTCGAAGGCCGAGGCGATGACGTCGGCGACGACCTGTTCGGCGAGCGCCGATGAATCCACGATCATGGCATTTTGCCCGCCGGTTTCGGCGATCAGCGGGATCGGCCTGCCCTGGGCCGACAGGCGGGTGGCAAGCTGGCGCTGGATCAGGCGCGCGACGTCGGTCGATCCGGTGAACATGACCGCAGCGGTCTGCGGCGCGGCGACGAGCGCGGCACCGATCGCGCCATCGCCCGGCAGAAGCTGGAGCGCGTCGGTCGGCACGCCCGCGGCGTGGAGCAGGCGGACGGCTTCGGCGGCGATCAGCGGCGTTTCCTCGGCAGGCTTTGCCAGGACCGCATTGCCCGCGACCAGCGCGGCGGCGACTTGGCCGGTGAAGATCGCCAGCGGGAAGTTCCACGGGCTGATGCAGGTGACCACGCCGAGCGGTTGCTGCTGCGGCCCGAAGGTGGTGCGGGCCTGCTGCGCATAATAGCGCAGAAAGTCGATCGCCTCGCGCACTTCGGCGATAGCGTTGGGGATGGATTTGCCCGCTTCGCGGACGATGAGGCCGAGCAGGATCGGCATCCGCGCCTGCATAGCGTCGGCGGCGCGATCGAGCGCGGCGGCGCGTTCGGCGACCGGCGTGTTGCACCATAGCGATGCGGCCGCCAGGATCGCAGCGGCGCGGGCATCGTCCACCGTTGCTTCGACGACGGTGCCGACGATATCGCGATGATCGGCCGGGTTGCGGACGGGCTGCCCCTCGCCCGCCCCGCCTTCCGGTGCGGCGGTCCAGTCCAGCGTCGCGCTGTGCTGGAGCGCTTGCGTCAGGCTCGCCAAGGCCTTTTCATCGCTAAGGTCGATGCCATCGGAATTGCGACGATCAAGGAAGATGGCGGCCGGGAGCGCGATCTGGTCGTGACGGGCACCGGGATGGGGCATAGCGCGGACGGTATCGACGGGGTCGGCGATCATCTCGTCCACCGATACGGCCGGATCGGCGATGCGATTGACGAAGCTGCTGTTCGCGCCATTTTCGAGCAGGCGGCGGACGAGATAGGCGAGCAAGGTCTCATGCGTGCCGACCGGCGCGTAGATGCGGCAGGGGCGGTCAAGCTTGCCCGCGCCGACCACCTGTTCGTAAAGCGGCTCGCCCATGCCGTGAAGGCACTGAAATTCGTAAGTGCCGATGCTGAAATCCGGCCCGGCCATCGCATGGATGGTGGCGAGCGTCTGGGCATTATGGGTGGCGAATTGCGGGAAGACCGCGTCCTTGGCGGCGAGCAGCTTTTGCGCGCAGGCGATATAGGCGATGTCGGTGTGCAGCTTGCGGGTATAGACCGGAAAATCGGCGAGGCCATCGACCTGCGCGCGCTTGATCTCCGCATCCCAATAGGCGCCCTTGACCAGACGGACCATGATGCGGCGATCAGCGCGACGGGCGAGATCGATGATCCAGTCGATGACGAAGGGGCAGCGTTTGCCATAGGCCTGAACCACGAAGCCAAGCCCGTTCCAGTCGGACAAAGCAGGATGCAGCGCCAGACTTTCCAGCAGGTCGAGCGACAGGTCGAGCCGGTCGGCCTCCTCCGCGTCGATGTTGAAGCCGATATTATAGCTTTTGGCGAGCGCGGCGAGTTGCTGCACGCGGGGCAGAAGCTCGGCCATGACGCGTTCTGCCTGGGCGCGGGCATAGCGCGGGTGGAGCGCGGACAGCTTGATCGAGATGCCGGGACCGGCATAGACGCCCCGCTTGGCCGATGCCTTGCCGATGGCATGGATCGCCTGTTCATAATCCGCATAATAGCGGGCAGCGTCGTCCGCCGTCGTCGCCGCTTCGCCCAGCATGTCATAGCTGTAGGCAAACCCCTTGGCCTCCATCACCTTGGCGCGCTTGAGCGCTTCCTTGATCGTTTCGCCGGTGACGAACTGTTCGCCCATCATCCGCATGGCGAGGTCGACGCCGCGCCGGATGACCGGCTCGCCCGCTCGTGCGACGAGGCGCGTCAGCGCTGCACCAAGGCCGCGATCATCGACGCTGCCGACCAGCTTGCCGGTGACCACCAGACCCCAGGTGGCGGCGTTGACGAACAGCGACTTGTCGGTGCCCAGATGCGATCCCCAGTCGCCGTCCGCGATCTTGTCGCGGATCAGGGCGTCGCGGGTCGCTGCGTCAGGGATGCGGAGCAGCGCTTCGGCAAGGCACATCAGCGCGACGCCCTCCTGGCTGGACAGCGCATATTCCTGCACCAGGCCTTCGACGCCGGTGCCCTTGTGGTTGGCGCGCAGGGCCGTGACCAGGGTGCGGGCAGTCTCCCGCGCCGCGGCGCGGGTGGCGTCGGGCAGTGTCGCCGCCGCGATCAGCGGGGCGAGCGCCTCGGCTTCATCGCGGCGATAGGCGTCGGTGATCGCCTGCCGCAACGGAGATTGGGCGCGGATGGCAGGAGCGAAGGCGGCAAAGGGGGGCTGGACGGTCATACCCTACATCATATCGCATATGGTGGCGTCGATCTGCCTTATCAGGTCCGTTTGTGCGGCGGATGTGACTTATTCATGCCTCTATGTTAGGCAGCAATGATGGATAAAGCCGCCGCAACAGTCGATCTGGACGAATTTGACCGCAAGATCATTGCCGCTTTGGTAGAGGACGGCCGCATGACGGTGACCGATCTGGCGGCGCTGGTCCGCCTGTCCAAGACGCCATGCCAGGTGCGGCTGAAACGGTTGATCGAAACCGGCGTGATCCATGGGTTCCGCGCGATTGTCGATCCGGCCAAGCTGGGGATGGACCATGTCGCCTTTGCCGAGGTCAAGCTGAGCGATACGCGCGAAGCGGCGCTGCATGAGTTCAACATGGCCGTGCGGCGGATCGCCGAAGTCGAGGAATGCCATATGATCGCGAGCAGCTTCGACTATCTGCTCAAGGTGCGGACGGCGGATATTCGCCGCTATCGCATGGTGATGGGCGAGAAGATTTCCGCCCTGCCTCATGTCGCCAGCACATCCACCTTCGTCGCGATGGAGACGGTGCTGGATGCCGGGGGGCGGCGGAAATAGCGTCTGCCGGTCAGTCAAACAGGTCCAGCGCGATTGCGTCGCCCATCGCCCGATAGCCGCGGGGCGACGGGTGAAGCGCGTCGCCACTGTCATAGGCAGGCGCCAAGCGGTCGACCCGTGCCGGGTCGCGGGTCGTGGCATCGAAATCGATCACCGCGTCGAAATTGCCCGGCTGCCTGATCCAAGTGTTGACGGCCTGGCGGTCGGCTTCGTTCTGGGCATCGGCGTGATAATAGTCATTGCCGACGAAAGGCATGATGGTCGCCCCGATCACCTTGATCCCCTTGGCGCGGGCGCGGGTGATGATCTGGCGATAGGCGCCGATGATGCGGGCGACATGGGCCTGATGCGCGGCGGTGCTGACAGGCGCTTCGCGGGTTAGCGTGCCGAGATCGTTGATCCCTTCCAGCAGGATGAGATGGGTGACGCCGGGCTGCGCCAGCACGTCGCGGTCGAGCCGGGCGAGTGCGTTGGGACCAAGGCCATCGTCGAGCAGCCGATTGCCACCGATCCCCTGATTGACGATCGCGATGTGGCGACGCTTCGGGTCGGCCTGCAGTCTTTCGGCAAGCCGGTCGGTCCAGCGATCATTGCCGTTGGTAGTGCTGTTCTTGCCATCGGTGATCGAGTCGCCCAGCGCGACGATGAGCTGGGCGGGGGCGCAGCGTTCGACTTCGAGTGCAGCCAGGTTGAACCAATGGTCGAAGGTCGCGGCCCCGGCAAATTGCGCGTCGGACAGATGATCGCCGGACAGATGCCAAGAGGTAGCGCGAGAGCCCGGATGCGATGTCTGTTCGGGGTCGGTGGCGGCGTAGCGGATCGACATGGCGAGCGTGTCAAGCGCCTTTGCCGACAGCGGGACCGGGTCGGACAGATAGTCCGCGCCCGGCGGGATGATAACGTCGGGCTTGCCATCGAAGCGGAGCGCGATCCGGGTGGCGGGATCGATGGTGGGGGCGGTGGAACTGATGGCGCGGGCGATGCTGGCACCCAGGATGGGGAGCGACCGGGTGCCGGCGAGGTTGGACAGGCGGACACGGATGCGATCGCCGCTGACCGAGGGGCGGACGACCTGACGCAAGGTCTGGTTCGCCAGCGTGCCGGGCGGGAGCGCGGCATCGCCGGTGGGGCGGAATTGGGACGAGGCCCAGCCCGCGACCCAGGTCGGGGTGCAGCTTTGCGCATGGGCAGAAGCGGTGGCCAAAACAGTGGCGATGCAGGCCAAGCGGACAGCGACCCGTACACTGGTTGACGCTTTTTGCGGGAGGCGACGGGTCATGGTTCTGCCCTGATGGCGGCGCTGTCGACGGTCTGATAGCGCGGGATGATGAAGTGGATGGTGGCGAGCGCGACGAGATAGGCGCAGGAGGCGACGGCGAAAATGGGACCGTAGCTGCCGACGGTTTCGAGGATGACCCCGGCGAACTTGGCCATCATCATGCCGCCGATCGCGCCCGCCAGGCCACCGAGGCCGACGACTGATCCGGCCATCCAGCGCGGGAAGACGTCGCCCGGCAAAGCGTACAGGTTGGCGGAGAAGCCCTGATGCCCGGCGCAAGCAAGCCCAATTAGCGCAACAGCCACCCACATATTGGGCGCATGTGTGGCGAAGGCGATCGGGACGGCGCAAAGCGCGGCGAGCAGCATCGCGGTCTTACGCCCGCGATTAATGCTCCAGCCCCGGCCGATGAAGCGCGACGAGGCCCAGCCGCCTGCGACCGAGCCGACATCGGCCAGCAGATAGACGGCGATCAGCGGCGGCCCGAAGTCGAGCATCTTGACGCCATATTGTTTGTTGAAGAAATCGGGCAGCCAGAAGAGGAAAGTCCACCAGACCGGATCGATCAGGAAGCGGCCCGCCATATAGGCCCAGGTCTGGCGCAGGCGGAACAGCGTCGCCCATTTGACGGGGCGTTGTGGTTCGACCGGGTCGGTTTCGATCCAGGCCAGTTCTTCGGCGGTGAGGCTCTTCTTCTCGCGCGGGCTGCGGTAGAAACTGAGCCAGGCGACGAGCCAAACGACCGTGAGCAGCCCGGTCAGGATGAAAGCCCAGCGCCAGCCGAGGGTCACGGCGATGATCGGGACGATCAGCGGGGTCAGGATCGCGCCGACATTGGACCCGGCATTGAAGATGCCGATCGCGAAGGCGCGCTCCTTCTTGGGGAACCATTCGTTGGTCGCGGCGATGGCGGCGGGGAATGTCCCCGCCTCGCCGATCGCGAGCGGGATGCGCGCGAGCAACATGCCCGCCGTCGAGGTGAAGAAGATGTGCGCGACATGGCCGATCGTCCATAGCGACACCGCCAGCGTATAGCCTGCCCGCGCGCCGATCTTGTCGATCAGGCGGCCGAAAAAGACGTAGGAAATGCCATAGCCCGCCTGAAACCAGATGGCGAGGTCGGCATAGCCGCTCTCGCTCCAGTCATAGCGCGCCTGAAGATCGGGCTTGAGCGTCGGCAGGACGAGGCGATCGACATAGCTTAGCACCACGGCGAAGAAGAGCAGCGCGCAGACGATCCAGCGGACTTTGCCGGAGGGTTTGGGGATGTCGGTATTCATTGACTCAATCACCCGCCAGTTCCGCCAACATCCGTTCGCCCTGAGCCTGTCGAAGGGCGCGCGCGTGCTTCGACAAGCTCAGCACGAACGGATGTGGGTGCCGTGAAAAACAACATGTGAATGGATAAACCGATCACCAGTTGAACATCGTGCCGTCTTCCAGCCGGTTCACTGGCAGGAAGGCGCGGCTATACTCATATTTCGCGGCCAGTTCTTCGTCGATGTCGACGCCTAGCCCCGGCGCTTCGCCGGGATGCATCGCGCCGTCGGCGAAGCTGTAGGCGTGGGGGAAGACCGCGTCGGTTTCGGGCGTGTGGCGCATATATTCCTGCACGCCGAAATTGGGGACGCTCAGATCAAAATGCAGCGCGGCGGCCATGCAGACCGGCGACAGATCGGTCGCGCCGTGGCAGCCGGTGCGGACTTGATAGAGATCGGCGAGGTTCGCGATCTTGCGCAGATGGCTGATGCCGCCTGCGTGGACCACGGTAGCGCGGATATAGTCGATCAGCTGGTTTTCGATCAGTTCGCGGCAGTCGTGGATGGAGTTGAAGATTTCGCCCACGGCTAGCGGCGTGGTGGTGTGCTGGCGGATCAGCTTGAACGCTTCCTGATTTTCCGCGGGCGTCGCATCCTCCAGCCAGAAGGGGCGATAGGGTTCGAGATCCTTGCCCAGACGGCCCGCTTCGACCGGCGTCAGGCGATGATGAATGTCGTGCAGCAGATGAACGTCCCAGCCCAGCGCTTCGCGCGCGGCTTTGAACAATTCCGGCACGACGCGCATATATTTGGACGTGTTCCAGACATTTTCGGTCGGCAGATCCGCGTCGGCGGGTTCGTAGAAATATTTGTCCTTGGACACGCCATAGGTGGACGCCATGCCGGGCACGCCGCACTGGATGCGGATCGCCTTGTAACCCTGCCGCTGATAATCGAGCGCGACCGCTACCGTATCCTCGATCGTGGTGCCGTTGGCATGACCATAGACCATCACATTTTCGCGGCTGGCCCCGCCGAGCAACTGATAGACCGGCAGGCCCGCCAGCTTGCCCTTGATATCCCAGAGCGCGGTATCGACGGCGGCGATGGCCGACATGGTGACCGGGCCGCGCCGCCAATAGGCGCCCTTGTAGAGATATTGCCAGATATCCTCGATCCGGTGCGCATCCCGGCCGATCAGGCAGGGGATGACATGGTCCTGCAAATAGCTGGCCACCGCCAGTTCGCGGCCGTTGAGCGTCGCATCGCCAAGGCCATAGACACCGTCTTCGGTGATGATCTTCAAGGTGACGAAATTGCGGCCGGGGCAGGTGATAATGACCCTGGCATCAAGGATTTTAGGCATGTGCGTGGTCCTGTTCAGAGGATTTCGAGCGTGACGGTCTGGAGATTTTCGCTGTCCGGCCCGACCATGATGTCGAACAGGCCGGGTTCGACCACTTCGTCCATGTCGAGATTCCACAGCGCGAAAGCATCCGGGCCGAGCGGCAGGCGCACGGTTCGGCTCTCGCCGGGCGCGAGGGTGATGCGTTCGAAGCCTTTGAGTTGCTTGATCGGGCGAGTGACGCTGGCGACCTGGTCGCGGACGTAGAGTTGGACGACTTCGTCCCCTGCCCTGTCGCCCACATTGCGGACATCGACCTCGACCGTCACCTGCCCGCCTATGCCGATGCGCGACGCGGACAGGCGGGGTTTGCCAAATTCAAAGCGGGTGTAGCTGAGGCCATATCCGAACGGAAAGAGCGGCGTGTTTTCTGCGAACAGATAGCCGCGGCTTGCCGATGGCTTGCGGTTATAGAAGATCGGGATCTGGCCCTCATCCCGTGCGACGCTGACGGGCAGTTTGGCGCCGGGATTGACGTCGCCGAAGAGAATGTCGGCGATCGCCGTGCCGCCCTCCTGCCCCGGATACCAGCATTCGAGCAGGGCGTTCGCGCCTTCGACGACGGCGGGATAGCTGGGCGGGCGGCCGTTGATCGCGCAGACGATCACGGGCTTTCCGGTCGCCTTCATCGCCACAAACAGCGCATTCTGTTCACCCAGCAGATCGAGGCTGGTGCGGTCGCCGAGATGGTTTTTGGCAAAGCCTTCGCGGCTGGTCTGTTCGGTGTCGCCGATCGCGAGAATGATGACATCGGCGCTGTTGGCGACCTCGACCGCTTGGGCGATCAAGGCGCGGTTCTTGGCGGGATCGGCGAGCAGCACCTCGTCGGACGAGCGATCCTCGCTTTGGGTGATGAAGACGCCCTGGGCATGGACCACCTGCGCCTTGCCCTTGAGCTTGGCCTCTATGCCTTCGAGCAGCGACACTTCCTGACGCGGGATAGAGGAATAGCCGCCAAGGCGCGCGACGGCGGCATTGGGACCGATCACCGCGACGCGCTGCTGCGCGCCCGTCGTCAGCGGCAGCGTGCCGTCATTTTTGAGCAGCGCGATCGACTTGTGCGCGGCCTTCAAAGCGAGTGCGCGCGCTTCGGCATTGCCGGTCAGCGTGGCATAATCCTGACGCGGCCAGGGATTTTCGAACAGGCCGGCGCGGAATTTAAGCGTCAACATGCGGCGCACGGCCATATCGACCGCTTCGACCGGCACCTTCCCGCCACGAACCTGGCTCACCAGCGTCCGATAGGTCAGGCCATCGGGCAGTTCGCAATCCACCCCGGCGCGCAGCGCGGCGCGGGCTGAGGCCTCCGGGTCGGATTGGACATGGTGGATGGTGTCGAGTTCGTGGACCGCGCCATAATCGCTGACCACCGCGCCGTCGAAATGCCATTCGCCGCGCAGGATGTCGCCGAGCAACCACTTGTTTTGATGGCTGGGGACGCCATCGATTTCATTATAGCTGGGCATGACGGCGGCGATGCCGGTGCGGCGGACGACTTCGCGGAAGGGCGGAAAGAAATTCTCGCGCAATTCGCGTTCGGAGATGGACGCGGGCGCGATATTCTGGCCGCTTTGGGGCTGGCCATGGCCGGTCATATGTTTGAGCGTCGCCATGACCTTGTCCGGGCCAAGCTGCTTGCTTTCGCCCTGCAGGCCCAGCACGGCGGCGACGCCCATTTCGCCGCACAGATAGGGGTCTTCGCCAAAGGTTTCCTCGATCCGGCCCCAGCGCGGATCGCGGGCGATATCGACCACCGGGGACAGAGCGAGATGCACGCCGCGGGCGCGGACTTCGCGGGCGGTGACGGATTGGATGTCGTGCATGAGCTGGCGGTCGAAACTGCCCGCCAGGCCGATCGCCATCGGGAAGCTCGTGGCTTCGGTCGCCATATAGCCGTGCAGCGATTCTTCATGGAAGAGGACGGGGATGCCGAGTCGGGTGTCCTCGATCGCCCATTTCTGGATCGCGGTGATGAAAGCGACGGTGTCCGCCGGGGTGCGCCAGCGCGCGCCGACGCCGCCTGCTTGCTGCGACCCGTCGGGCGCACCGCGCTTGTCGGATGGCCGGGTGATCTGGCCGAAGCTCGCCGGATAGGCCTGGCTCGCCTTGGCGGGGGAGAAGGTCAGGCCATCCATGATGTCGGCCTTGGTCGCCCAGAGCGCGATGATCTGGCCGACTTTTTCCTCCAGCGTCATGCGGCCGAGCAGGTCGCGCACGCGCAGGTCGATCGGTGCGGTCGCATCCTTGTAGAGCGGGCCGGTTTTCTTCGCGGCGATGGCCGGGGCAGCGGCGACGAACGAGGTGGACGCGAGCAGGCCGAGCGCCTGGCGACGGGCAAAGGCCATGGTCATCGCGCCTTCAGGACGATGGAAATCGTCGCCCGTTTCGCTATTGTGCGGGGATGGGTCATGATGCGCCTCTCCAATTTTACCGAGCTGTCACGTTTCTGCTTGCCGGATTATCGCTGATAGCGTTACCATTGGTAAGACAAGTCGCGATTGTCAATGCCCGATAACGGGCTGGCGACGCCGACGCGATGGAGAGGAAGACATGATCGCGCGCCTGATTTGCTGGATGATGGCTATGGCCATGACGGTCCTGACGCCTGTGGCAATGGCCGAGGATGGCTATGATCTTTGGCTGCGCTATGCGCGGGTGGACGGGGCGGCGGCAGCGCGGATTGCGGCCCATGCTAGCGTGATCACCGCGCCCGGCGACAGCGCGACGATGCAGATCATCAGGGACGAATTGCAGCGCGGCGTCACCGGTATGACCGGTACGGCTCCGATGATAGCGGATAGCATGCGGCCGGGTGCACTGTGTCTGGCGACGCCGGAGACGGCCCCTGCCCTGCCGCTCCCATTGGAGGGGCTGGGCCAAGAGGGCTATGCGATCCGGTCGATCCGGGTCGAGGGACAGCCGGTCACGCTGATCGCGGCGCAGGGCGAGATGGGGCTGCTGCATGGTGCGTTCCATTGGCTGCGGCTGGCGCAATCGGGCGCGGCGCTGGATGCGATCGATATACGCAGCGCGCCGCGCATCGGCCTGCGCCTGCTCAACCATTGGGACAATCTGGATGGCACGGTGGAGCGCGGCTATGCGGGATCGTCAATCTGGGACTGGTGGCGGCTGCCCGACTGGAAGGGGCCGCGTTATAGCGACTATGCCCGCGCCAATGCGTCGATCGGTATCAACGGCACCGTCCTTAACAATGTGAATGCCAAATCGGACAGCCTGACCGCGCCCTATATCGCCAATGCGGCGGCGCTGGCGGATGTGTTCCGGCCCTATGGCATCAAAGTCTATCTGTCGGTCAAATGGACCGCGCCGATGGAGTTGGACGGGCTCAAGACCGCCGATCCGCTCGATCCGGCCGTGGCTGCCTGGTGGAAGGCCAAGGCCGACGAGATTTACGCGGCGATCCCTGATTTCGGCGGCTTCCTGGTCAAGGCGAATAGCGAGGGGCAGCCGGGTCCGCAGGATTATAAGCGCACCCATGCCGATGGCGCGAACATGCTGGCCGCAGCGGTGAAGCCGCATGGCGGGATCGTGATGTGGCGCGCCTTCGTCTACGCCCATGATAATCCCGACGATCGCGCCAAGCAGGCCTATGCCGACTTCAAGCCGCTTGACGGGCAGTTTGCCGACAATGTCATCGTACAGGTCAAGAATGGCGCGATCGACTTTCAGCCGCGCGAGCCTTTCCATCCGCTGTTCGGGGCAATGCCCAGGACGCCGTTGATGATGGAATTCCAGATCACCAAGGAATATCTGGGGCAATCGACGCATCTGACTTATTTGGGGCCGTTGTTCGAGGAGACGCTGAAAAGCGATACCTTTGCCAAGGGCAAGGGATCGACGGTTGCCAAGGTGATCGACGGGTCGCTGGACGGGCACAGGCTGACCGGGATTGCGGGCGTCGCCAATATCGGCACGGATCGCGACTGGAGCGGGTCGATCTTCAACCAGGCGGACTGGTATGCGTTCGGGCGCATGGCCTGGAACCCCGACCTGACCGCCGGGGCGGTGGCGCGCGAATGGGCGGCGCTGACCTTCACGCCCGACAAGGCGGTGGTGGAGCCGATGGTCGCGATGATGATGGGATCGCGCGAGGCGGCGGTGGACTATATGACGCCGCTGGGCCTTGCCCATGTGATGGACACTGGCCACCATTATGGACCCGGCCCCTGGGTATCGGACCTGGCGCGGCCCGAATGGAACCCGGTTTATTATCATAAGGCGGATGCGAGTGGCATCGGCTTTGACCGGACCAAGAGCGGCAGCAACGCCATCGCCCAATATGCGCCGCCGCTGGCCAAGCGGTTCGCCGATCCGCGCACGACGCCGGAGCGGGACTTGCTGTGGTTCCATCATCTGCCCTGGGACTATCGCCTGGCATCGGACGAGACGCTGTGGGATGGGATGGTCCATCGCTATGGTCGGGGCGTTGCCTATGTTGCGGGGATGCGCGCGACATGGGAGGGACTGCGCCCGATGATCGATGCGGAACGCTTTGCGCAGACGCAGACCTTCCTTTCCATCCAGCAAAAGGAAGCCCAATGGTGGCGCGACGCGAGCATCGCTTATTTCCAGTCGATCGCCAAGCGGCCCCTGCCAGCCGGGGCTGCGCCGCCGCAAGAGACGCTGGAGGCCTATAAAATGCGCAAATTCCCCTATGCGCCCGGCAATCCGTGATTTTTCGCTTTAATCCGGCGGGGTGATGTCGCTACCACTCCGGCGACATCATTACCGACCCGAAAGCACCCCGCATTGACCGACACCCGATCCCCCCGCCGTCAGCGCAATGCCCCAACGATCAACGACGTGGCGCGCCACGCCGGGGTGTCGCCCATGACGGTGTCGCGCGTCATCAATGGCGAGCAGGTGGTGCGCCCGGCGACCAAGGCTAAGGTCGATGCCGCCATCATCGCGCTCAACTATGCGCCGAGCGCGGCTGCGCGCAGCCTGGCGGGGGGTGATGAACTGCGGATCGGCCTGCTCTACAGCAACCCGTCTTCCTCTTATCTGAGCGAATTTCTGGTCGGCAGCCTGGACCAGGCGAGCCGCAGCGGCGTCGACCTGGTCGTGGAGAAATGGGACGAGCAGACGTCGGTGAAGGCGGTGGTCGACCATCTGCTGCGCGGGCGGATCAACGGCGTCATCCTGCCGCCGCCGCTGTGCGATCTGGAGGAAATGGTGGCGGCGTTGAAGGCTGCCGATATTCCCGCCGTGGCGGTGGCGACCGGCCGGGCACCCGGCGACCTCGCCGCGGTCAGCATCGACGATTTTCAGGCCGCCTATGAAATGACGCGCCACCTGATCACGCTCGGCCATTCCCGCATCGGTTTCGTCAAGGGCAACCCCAACCAGACCGCCAGCGGCAAGCGGTTCGAGGGCTATCTCGCGGCGCTAAGCGAAGCGAACCTGCCGGTGCTGGACGAGCTGATCGCGCAGGGCTATTTCACCTATCGGTCGGGGCTGGACGCGGCCGAACAGATATTGTCGCTGCTCGATCCGCCCACGGCCATCTTTGCCAGCAATGACGATATGGCGGCGGCGACGGTGGCGATCGCGCATCGCAGCGGGCTGGATGTGCCGGGCGACCTGACGGTGTGCGGGTTCGATGACACATCGCTTGCCACCACCATCTGGCCCGAACTGACCACCATCCGCCAGCCGATCAGCGCCATGTCGCGCGCGGCGGTCGAGGTGCTGGTGCGGTTGCTGAAAGGACGGCGCGGCGCGGAGATGGCGTCCGAGCATCTGGTGCTGGCGCATAAGCTGGTGCGGCGGCAGTCGGATGCGGCGCCGAGGATGCGGCCCAGATTGGGCGTGCGATAACGGCCTGTAGCTCAGGTTCCCCGGCGGAGGCCGGGGAACAGAGTTTATAGATTTACGCCTCGCCGAAGACGCGGTGGAAGATCGTGTCGACTTGCTTGAAATGATAATCGAGGTTGAATTTTTCCTCGATCTGTTCGGGCGGCAGCGCGGCGGTGACGTCGGTGTCTGCCTTGAGCAGTTCCAGCAGCGATAGCTGGCCGTCCGATTCCCACACTTTCATCGCGTTGCGCTGGACATAGCGATAGCTGTCTTCGCGGCTGACGCCCGCCTGGGTCAGGGCGAGCAGCACCCGCTGCGAGTGGACGAGGCCGCCCATCTTGTCGAGATTCTTCATCATCCGCTCAGGATAGACGAGCAGCTTGTCGATCACCCCGGTCAGGCGACCCAGCGCGAAGTCGAGCGTGATGGTCGCATCGGGGCCGAAGAAGCGCTCGACCGACGAATGGCTGATGTCGCGTTCGTGCCAGAGGGCGACATTTTCGAGCGCGGGCACGACGGCCGCGCGCACGACGCGGGCAAGGCCGGTGAGGTTTTCGGTCAGCACCGGATTGCGTTTGTGCGGCATGGCCGACGAACCCTTCTGGCCGGGCGAGAAATATTCTTCCGCCTCCAGCACTTCGGTCCGCTGCAGATGGCGGACTTCGACGGCGAGCCGTTCGATCGAGCTGGCAATGACGCCCAGCGTGGCGAAGAACATGGCGTGGCGGTCGCGCGGGATGACCTGGGTGGAGACGGGTTCGATCGCGAGGCCCAGCTTTTCCGCGACATGTTCTTCGACGGCGGGATCGATATTGGCGAAGGTGCCGACCGCGCCCGAAATAGCGCAGGTGGCGACTTCGGCGCGGGCGGCGATCAGGCGTGCCTTGCAGCGGGAAAATTCGGCATAGGCTTCGGCCATTTTGAGGCCGAAGGTGACCGGTTCGGCATGGATGCCGTGGCTGCGGCCGATGGTCGGGGTCAGTTTATGTTCGAAGGCGCGGCGCTTGATGACGGCAAGCAGCTGGTCGATATCCTCGATCAGCAGATCCGACGCGCGGGCAAGCTGGACCGCGAGGCAGGTGTCGAGGACGTCGCTCGACGTCATCCCCTGATGCATGAAGCGGGCTTCGTCGCCCACTTGTTCGGCGACCCAGGTGAGGAAGGCGATGACGTCATGCTTGGTGACCGCCTCGATCGCGTCGATCGCGGCGACGTCGATCACGGGGTTGGTGGCCCACCAGTCCCACAGTGCCTTGGCAGCCGAGGGCGGCACGACGCCCAGTTCGCCCAGCTTCTCCGTCGCATGCGCCTCGATCTCGAACCAGATCTTGAAGCGGGCTTCCGGCTCCCAGAGGGCGGTCATTGCGGGGCGGGAATAGCGAGGGACCATGAGCGAATCCTGCAACTGGAGGAGATACGATGCCGCGCCGCCTAGCAGCGTCGGCAGCGCGGGGCAAATCGGGCGGCGTGGTGTGGACGGCAGGGGCGCACGAGAAGGCCGCACAGACAAACAAGATGAATTGACGGAATTTGCAAGACGAATGGGTTAAGATGAACGCATATTCAGGAACAATCGGGCGGTTTCAACTCTTCTTATTACACTATTCATGCAGCATGGAAGTCAAACACAGGCTGCACCTTATGGGTCGTAAAATAGGAGATTGTCATGATCCGCACGCTTTTGTTTACCACGGCTTTGGCCGTTGCCGCGCCCGCCATGGCGCAACAGACGATGACGCCGGATACTGCCACGCCACAGGCGGCACCCGCAGCGCCGGTGCAACCGGACGCGGCGACGCCGCAGGCCGCAACGCCTGACGCAGCGACACCGCAGGCCGCGACGCCCGCCAACCCCGGCAATGCGGTCGCGACCATCGTAGATACCGAGTTTCCGGCCTATGATGCCGATAGCGATGGCGAGTTGAGCCAGGCCGAGTTTTCGCGCTGGATGGTGGCGTTGAAGGCGCAGGAGACCAAGGCGACCGGGCAGACGCTGCCGGAAGCCGAAGTCACCGCCTGGGCCAATGGTGCCTTTGTGACTGCGGACATGGATAAGAATGCGACGATCAGCAAGCCCGAACTCGTCACCTACCTAAGCGGTGGTGCGGCCTAACAGGCGCAATAATCCCCGAACTGTCACGAGGGACGGGAGATAATCTAGTCGGGTCGCACCGACGGCGGCATGGCGCGAAGGCCATGCCGCCTTTTTTTTGGGCCGCTCAGGGCCGCTTTCGCGTGTAGAGCAATGCCGCGACGATCGCGGCCGAACCGATGCCGACCGCAGCGCCAGTCCAGGCCGACTTGCTCATCGAGCGGCGGACGGCGGCCACCATGTCCAATGTCGTGGGTTCCTCGTCCGGCTGTGCCGCCGCCTGGGAAATGTCGGCGCCATCCTGGGGCGCGCTCTTGTCTGCGTTATCCATAGTCGTACAGATATGGCAAAGTCCGGCACGCAGGGGAAGACGGCAGATGCGTTTCCCGCCACGCCCCGATGATTTTTCGCTGCGCGCTGCAACAGCGCGCGCCAGCGGGACAGGGTTAGCCGAAGAATCGCGACGCGCCCTCTTGACTTCATCGCTGGATTTATGTTGGTAGCGCTATCAATCAAGAGTAGTTGTTTAGGAGTTGATGATGCCGGGGGACCATGTCTTGCTCGACGCCCTGCCCGCCGATTGGCGCGCGGGCCGCTTTCTCGGTCGCGTGCTGACGGCCGCTGGCCCCAGCCCGATCATGGTCGATCAAGGTATCGCCTATGACATGAGCCGGGTTGCGCCGACCGTGGCGCAACTGGTCGAGATGTTTCCGGTGGACGTCCAAAGCGGCGAAGCGCTGGGACCGCTCGATGCGCTGACCCTGCCCCTGCTCAGCCCCGTCGACCTGCAATGCGTCAAGGCGGCGGGCGTGACCTTTGCTCTGTCGGCGATCGAGCGCGTGATCGAGGAACGGGCGCGCGGCGATGCCGGTGCCGCTGCCGCCATTCGTGGCCGCCTGGAAGAGCGGGTCGGCGGGTCGATCCGCGCCGTGGTGCCGGGATCGCCTGAAGCCGCCGCGCTCAAGACCGCGCTGATCGAGGACGAGCTATGGTCGCAATATCTGGAGGTCGCGATCGGCCCGGATGCGGAGGTCTTTACCAAGGCGCCGGTGCTGGCGACCGTGGGCGCGGGCGCGCAGATCGGCATCCGATCCGATTCCACCTGGAACAATCCCGAACCCGAAATCGTGCTGATCGGCAATTCCGGCGGGAGCGCTATCGGCGCGACGCTGGGCAATGACGTCAATCTGCGCGATTTCGAAGGGCGATCGGCGCTGCTGCTCGGCAAGGCAAAGGATAATAATGCGTCCTGCGCGCTGGGGCCGCTCATTCGCCTGTTCGACGAAGACTTCACCATCGACGATGTGCGCAGTGCCGAAGTCGCGCTGACCATCGACGGGCCGGAAGGCTATCGCCTGGAAGGCAGCAGCAGCATGAACCAGATCAGCCGCGATCCGTTGGACCTGATGCGCCAGACCATGTCGGAGCATCAATATCCCGATGGGTTCGCGCTGTTCCTGGGCACGTTGTTCGCGCCGGTGCAGGACCGGGACGAGCCGGGTCGCGGCTTTACCCATAAGGTCGGCGACATCGTCGCCATTTCCACCCCGCGCCTCGGCAAGCTGGTGAACGAAGTCGTGACGTCGAAGGACGCGGCGCCATGGACCTATGGCCTGACCGCGCTGATGATGAACCTGGCCGAACGCGGCCTGCTGAACGCCGCCAAAGAGAAAGCCGACGCATGAAACGCGCATCCTACCCCAGCCTGGCGGGCAAACGGGTGTTCATCAGCGGCGGCGGCAGCGGGATTGGCGAGGGACTGGTCGAAGGCTTTGTTGCGCAGGGCGCGCATGTCGCCTTTTGCGATATTGCGGTGGCCGAGAGCGAAGCGCTGGTAGCGCGCCTCAGCGATGCGGCCTTCACGCCGATTTTCCACGCGATCGACCTGTGTGACATAGACGCAGTGCAGGCGATGATGGCGCAGGTCGAAGCGGAGCTGGGCGGCATCGACATCTTGATCAACAATGCCGCCAATGACGACCGCCACACGATCGAGGAGGTCACGCCAACCTATTGGGACGAGCGGATGGCGGTGAATTTGCGCCATCTCTTCTTCGCCGCGCAGGCGGCCGTTCCGGCGATGAAGCGCGCGGGCGGTGGTGTGATCCTGAATTTCGGGTCGATCAGCTGGCACCTCGCTCTGCCCGAACTGGTGCTGTACCAGACCGCCAAGGCAGCGATTGAGGGGCTGACCCGCAGCCTGGCCCGCGACCTTGGCCGCGATAATATCCGCGTCAACACCATCATTCCGGGCAATGTCAAAACGCCGCGCCAGATGAAATGGTATACGCCCGAAGGCGAAGCCGAAATCGTCGCCGCGCAATGCCTGGACGGCCGCATCATGCCGGTCGATGTCGCCGCGCTGGCGATGTTCCTGGCGTCGGACGATGCGCGCTATTGCACCGGCCATGATTATTTCATCGATGCCGGTTGGCGCTGACATGACCAGCGCGACGCCCCAGAGTGTTTTGAGCGTCGGCGCGATATTGGGCGAAGGCCCGATCTGGGTCGCGCGCGACGCGGCGCTGTGGTTGGTGGATATCAAGGGCCATTGCATCCATCGCTATGACCCTGCGCTCAATGTCGCGCGCAGTTGGACCGCGCCGGGACAGGTCGGATGGATCGTGCCGACCGACGACGGCCTGTTCGCGGTCGGGCTGCAGTCGGGCATCCACCGGTTCGACCCGGCCAGTGCCAGCTTCCGGTTGCTGCACGCGCCCGAAGCGCATGTACCTGGCAACCGACTGAACGACGCGACGGTGGCGCCGGACGGCGCGCTATGGTTCGGGTCGATGGACGATGGGGAAACGCAAGATAGCGGTCACATTTATCGGCTGCATCGCGGCCTGTGCGCCAATGTCGGCCTGCCGCCGGTGTCGATCACCAACGGCCCTGCCCTCTCACCCGATGGGCGGACGCTTTATCATACCGACACGCTGGGCCGTCATATCTGGCGCACTGCGTTGAACGATGACGGGGCGATCGGCGAGACCCAACTGTTCACGACGATCGAGGATGGCGCGGGCTATCCCGATGGGCCGACGATCGATGCCGAAGGCTGCCTGTGGACCGGGCTGTTCGGCGGCTGGGCCGTGCGGCGCTATGATCCGGCGGGCGCGCTGATGCGCGAAATCCGCTTTCCCGTCGCCAACATCACCAAGATCGCGTTCGGCGGGGATGACCTGTCGGTCGCCTATGCGACGACCGCGCGCAAGGGATTGGACATGACAGCGTTGACAGAGCAGCCCCTTGCGGGTGATCTGTTCGCCTTCGACCCCGGCGTCGCAGGATTGCCGGGCCACGTCGCAACGATATAAGATTTGGGAGAATGACGGATGAATGAGGGGAGCGCCGAGAAGGTCAACATGGCCTTCATCGCAGCGATCGTCGCGGTGGCGACGATCGGCGGGTTCATGTTCGGCTATGATTCGGGTGTCATCAACGGCACGCAAAAAGGGCTGGAAAGCGCCTTTGACCTCGGCAAGCTGGGCATCGGCATCAATGTCGGCGCGATCCTGGTCGGGTCGTCGGTCGGCGCGTTCATGGCCGGGCGCATGGCCGACCTGATCGGGCGGCGCGGCGTCATGATGCTGGCAGCCGTCCTGTTCCTGGTCAGCGCCCTGCTGGCGGGTGCGGCGAGTTCCTCGGCCCTCTTCATCTTCGCGCGCATCATCGGCGGGCTTGGCGTCGGCGCGGCGAGCGTGATTTCGCCGGTCTATATTTCCGAAGTCACGCCAGCGGCGGTGCGCGGGCGGCTGTCCAGCATTCAGCAGGTGATGATCATTTCCGGCCTGACCGGCGCGTTCATCGCCAATTTCGTGCTGGCGCGCTATGCGGGCGGATCGACCGCGCCCTTGTGGCTCGATTTTCCGGCGTGGCGCTGGATGTTCTGGTTGCAGGCGATTCCTGCCGCCATCTATCTCGTCGCTTTGCTCTTCATCCCTGAAAGCCCCCGCTATTTGGTCGCGCGCGGCCGGGATGCGGACGCCGAAGTGGTGCTGACCCGCTTGTTCGGTCCGCTCGAAGCGGCGCGCAAGGTCGCGGAAATCCGCGCGAGCCTCGCCGCCGACCATCATCGGCCCAAATTGTCCGACCTCATCGAAAAGACCAGCGGCAAGATCCGTCCGATCGTGTGGACCGGCATTGGCCTGGCGGTGTTCCAGCAGTTGGTCGGCATCAACGTCGTCTTCTATTATGGCGCGACGTTGTGGGAAGCGGTCGGCTTTTCCGAAGACAATGCGCTGCAGATCAACATCCTGTCGGGCGTGTTGTCGATCGGCGCGTGCCTCGGCGCGATCGCGCTGGTGGACAAGATCGGCCGCAAGCCGTTGCTGCTGATCGGTTCGGCCGGTATGGCGGTAACGCTGTCGGTCGTGGCCTATGCTTTCTCGACCGCCGTGACCGGCGCGGACGGCGCGGTGTCGTTGCCCGGCCATAACGGGTTGATAGCGCTTATTTCCGCCAACCTCTATGTGATCTTCTTCAACCTCAGCTGGGGTCCGATCATGTGGGTGATGCTGGGCGAGATGTTCCCGAACCAGATTCGCGGATCGGGCCTGGCCGTCGCTGGCTTTGCCCAGTGGATCGCCAATGCGGCGATTTCGGTCAGCTTCCCCTCGCTGGCCGTCTCGCCGGGGTTGGTGTGGACCTATATGGGCTATGCGCTGTTCGCGGCGATCTCCTTCTTCTTCGTGCGCAAGATGGTGTATGAGACCAAGGGTCGCGAGCTAGAGGATATGGTCGGCTGAGTAACGAGACGATCCTGTTGCGGGCGGGAGGGCTGGAGGCAGCGCTCTCGCCCGCTGTCGGTGGGGCGCAGCGCTGGCTGGCGCTTGATGGCGTCGACCTGCTGCGGCATGCGCCGGAGGGGAGCGCCGATCCGCTCGCCATGGCGAGCTTTCCGCTGGTGCCCTATGCCAATCGCATTGCCGATGGGCGCTTTCATTTCGGCGGGCAGGATTATCACCTGCCGCTCAATTTCGGCGATCACCCGCACAGCCTCCACGGTCATGGCTGGCAGAGCGGCTGGGCGGTGACGGACCAGAGCGATGATGCCGCGCAGTTGACGTTGGTGCATCGCCCGGATGCGCGCTGGCCATGGGCGTTTACGGCGCGACAGCATATTGCGCTCAGCGCGGATGCGATCGTCCTGACGCTGGCGCTGACCAACGATGCCGAGGACGATGCCCCGGTTGGTCTTGGTTTCCACCCCTATTTCTGCGCCGATGCCGACACGCGCCTGCAGTTCGCGGCGCAAAGCCTGTGGCTGTCCACCCCCGACATGTTGCCGGAGCGGTCGGTGCCTGCCGATGGGCTTGGCGACTGGTCGGCGCTGGCACCGGTGCAGGGCGAGAGCCTGATCGACAATGTCTATGGCAACTGGGACGGGATGGCGACCGTGGCGCGCGGTGACGGGCTGCGCCTGACGCTGACGGCGAGCGGGGCGGACTGGCTGCATGTCTATCGCCCGCCCGGCTCCGATGCCTTCTGCCTGGAGCCGGTCAGCCATATGCCCGACGCCCTGAACCGGCCCGACGGCATGGCGATAGTGGCGCCCGGCGCGACGCACAGCCTGTCGATGCAGATCGAAATCGGCAAAAGCGATCAGGTGCTTCCGAAATCCGCCGCGATCGCCTAAGCTGCATCGCAACAGCAGCATGAGGTAAAGCCGATGCAATTTTTGCGGACCGCCTTCTGGGTCGTCATCGCCGTCGCCCTGGCCTTTTTCTGCATGGCGAATTATGTCCCCGTGACGGTGCGCCTGTGGGGCGATTTGGTGATGGAAACCAAGCTGCCGGTCCTGTTGATCGGCGCGTTCCTGCTGGGGGCGCTGCCCTTCTGGATCATGGCGCGGGCGACCCGCTGGCGCTTGACGCGACGGCTGGACAGCACGGAGCGCGCGCTGGCAGCGGTCACCACGCCGCCTGCACCACCGGCAGCGTCGGTCGCGTCTACGCCGGTCGCACACTCGCCTATGTCCTCGACGCCGCCCATGGCCGACGCGACGGACCTGGCTACGCCCCCTCCCCCTCCTCTTTCACCCGCAGGACCAGCATGAGCAGCCCCATCTATGTCGCCATCGACACGCCCGATCTCGCCAAGGCGCAGCATCTGGCCGGGCAGGTGCGCCATCATGTCGGCGGGCTGAAACTGGGCCTCGAATTTTTCTGCGCCCATGGCCATCATGGCGTGCATGAAATGATGAAGTTCGACCTGCCGATCTTCCTCGACCTCAAGCTGCATGACATTCCCAATACGGTGGCGAAGGCGGTGCAGGCGCTGCACCTGCTGGAGCCCGCGATCCTGACCGTCCATGCGGCAGGCGGCCGCGCGATGCTGGAGGATGCCAAGGCGGCGGCGGGCGTGAATACGAAGGTGGTGGCGGTGACCGTGCTGACCAGCCTGGATGATGGCGACCTGCTCGACATCGGTGTCGGCGGGAAGGCCGAGGATCAGGTGCGGCGGCTCGCCGACCTGGCACAGAGCGCCGGGCTGGACGGCATCGTCTGTTCGGGCGAGGAAGTGGCGATGGCCAAGAAGGCCTGGCATGACGGCTTTTTCGTGGTGCCGGGCGTGCGGCCCGCTGGCGGCGCGATGGGCGACCAGAAACGCGCCGTAACCCCGCGTCAGGCGCTTGATCGGGGTGCGTCGATATTGGTGGTGGGGCGTCCGATCAGCCTGGCGGAAAATCCCGACCTGGCGGCGCGCGAGATCGAAGCGACGCTGTAAGCGGCGAAGTTCACACCGTCGCTGGGTGATTGGGGGCAATCGCAACGGAGAAGTTGCTGCCACTGAAGCGCGCCAGCAGCTTTTATAGCACCGACGTTCCTGCTTGGTATAGGGCCCGCAGCTACAATCGGGATTGATGGCGGATGGCCAAGAATAACAAGTCAGCAACCGTGCAGCCCGCTCCAGGTCCGCTAGCATAGGCTTAACCAGATAGTCGTGGCCCAATGGGCCATGTTCTCCTGCCCTAGACCTTTGCGCATCATCATACTATATACCGATCGGTATGGAACAGGTTGTAACCACGTCTCGCGGTCGCCCGCGTGAATTTGTCAACGGCGGAGCAAAAGTCGGCCATTCGGCGGCGTAAAACCAGGCCATCGTGTTACATGCCGGGGGGAGTGGCGTGAGGGCGTAGCCCGAGGGCCACTCCCCCCGGCATTGGTGTAATTTTCAG
>Ga0209231_1000261_pt1 | contig 34415 bp, 32 predicted proteins | sample Deesub45470m_DNA_FD_188086 | JGI IMG/M metagenome (GOLD analysis project Ga0209231, IMG submission 188086) | Deep subsurface microbial communities from North Pacific Ocean - 450_OLKR46/470m Metagenome (SPAdes) (version 2) | ecosystem: Environmental > Terrestrial > Deep subsurface > Unclassified ... | reverse complement strand
AGACTGCGCTAGTCTCAATTGGCCGTGTCACAGATGCCCTCGATTATGCCGAACTTTCGCATGGCTGATCCGCAGAAATCTGACGTTCTGCGCAGCCATGCGGCATAATCCGGCGCGCGGCATAATGGATGGCCTCATGCGCGAGGGTCGCATAGAAGGCGTTGCCGCTCACGAACTCGGCAAAGGCGGGCATGGTGATGCTGTCTGCAACCGGGTGATAATAGGCGCTGTTGCCGCTCTCGCGGTAGGGCACGGGGTAGCGCGAAAAGGCTGCATCAAGCTCGGGGTCGCGGTCGTCGCGGTTCTTAATCTCGACCTGCGGCGCTGGATATTTGGTCATGTCCAAGCCGTCGATCTGCTCGACGTTGAACACGATATAGCGCTTGAGGTAGTGGCGGGCGCGGTCCTCACCGTCCTCCCCCTCGGCGGGCCGCTGGTCGGCTTCGTCATCCTTCGGAGTGAAGGTGCCGGCATGAACGACAAGATTGCCCTTCTCGCCCTTCCTGACCTGTCCGCCCAGCTCGTGCGCTTGCCGGTAGGTCATCCAATAGGGGTTCGCATAGCCGCGCGACATGGCGGCGGACCAAAGCAACAGGATATTTATTCCGCGATAGGCGGTGCCTTCATGGCGAAGCGGAAGCGATGCCGCGCCCGATGCCCAGCGGGGGGACCAAGGGCGGGTGCCTGCCTCTAGCAGCTCAACAATCTGGTTGGTGACTTCCTCATAAACGTCGATCCGCGCCGTGGTGGTGGCGGTCTTACGGGCCTTGTCGGTGCTGCGTGCCATGTCCTGTTCCCTTCCTAGAATCGAGCCGAAGGCGATGGTGCGCCATCGACTTCTGCCCGCTGGCGAAGTGGGTCGGGGAATGGCGCAAAGATGGGCCGGTCATGGGGGAGGGGGATCTCCCGCCCTGCACGAAAGCGCAGCGAAGGAAGGGCGGGGAAACCCCCATGATCGCCAAGGGAGGCCGCTTGCGGCTGATACGGTCTAGCCCTTGCGCCAGGGGGCCGGAACAGGCCCCTAGATCACCATAAATGACGTGTCCGCATTGCCGCGCCGAGTGCTCACGCGAAGCGGGAAACGCGGAAGAGAAAGCCCCGAAGGGTCATTCGATCAGGGGAAGAGATCGTCGGCGAGGTCGAGTTAGTGGGAAGCGTTTACCCGCTATCCGGATATGACCAAATTCTAAGTGCGACTGACTTGCATTAGCGGGACGGTCCAGCTAGTGCACCCGCAAAAGCAGAGGGGTGCTCATGCGAACGAACATGGTATGTGGATCGGCGATACTCATCGTCAGCTTGGCGGGCCAAGCGCACGCTCAGGTGCAGACATCTGGCGCGCCCAGGCCGCCGAGCGACGAAATTATCGTTTCGGCCACACGCGTGCCAACGCCGATCACCGCCATTCCCAATACCGTAAAGGTGCTCGATCGCGCGACACTGGACGCCCAGCTTGCTGTAAGTCCGAGCCTGATCGACAGCCTCAGCTTCTCGATCCCAAGCTTCGCTCCGGGGCGGCAGAAGATGACAAGCACCGGAGAGTCGCTGCGCGGGCGGACGCCACTCTACATGGTAGACGGCATTCCTCAGTCGACGCCGCTGCGGGACGGCAAGCGCAGCGGCTTCACGGTAGACCCCGCGTTCGTTGAGCGCGTCGAAGTCATCTACGGGGCCAACGCAATCCAGGGTGTCGGCGCGACAGGCGGCGTCATCAACTATGTGACGACAACCGCGCCCGAAAATGGGGACTGGCTGAACCGGGTCACACTCGAGGGAAGCACGGACGACTTCGAAGACCACGGCTTTCACTACAAGCTGGCCGCGCTCACCGCGAGGAAGCTCGGTGCGTTCGATTTCGTCGTCGGTGCGACCCACGAGCTCACCGATCTGTTCTATGACGGCAACGGCAAGCCGGTGGGCGTGGATACCACCCAGGGCGACATCATGGATACCAAGGGATGGAGCCTGTTCACCAAGCTGGGTCTTGATATCGGTGCTGCACAGCGCTTCGAGTTGATGGCCAATCTCTTCGATCAGCGAGGTCGCGGCAGTTATGTGGGCGTGCCGGGCAGCATTGCTGCGGGGCGCCCCGCCACCTCGGTGAAGGGCGAGGGGCCGGGGGATCCGACGCGCAACGAGGCGCGCAATTTCACGCTCACCTACGCGCACCGTGATCTCCTGGGCGGTTCGCTGACGCTCCAGGGCTTCTACTACGACTTCTACGCACTGTATGGCGGCGACACATTCCCCGTCTTCCAAGATCCGACGATTGCACCCGTTGGGACACTCTTCGATCAGTCCGCCTTAAGCTCAGAGAAATATGGCGCGAAGCTGACTTATGCCTGGCAGGATGTGATCCTGCCCGGGCTTCAGCTTGTCACGGGCGTCGATTACCTGCGCGACAAGACGTTCCAAGAGCTGGCGCAGACGGACCGGCTCTGGGTTCCCGAGATGATCTACAAGGGATGGGCACCCTTCATTCAGCTCGAGCAGAAGCTGCTCGACGAGCGCATCCGTGTTTCGGGCGGGCTGCGTTACGAGCACGCGAAGCTTGATGTTCCTGACTTCACCACCATCGCGAGCGCCAACTCGACGGCCGTGCGCGGAGGCATGCCGAGCTTCAAGAAGCTCCTGAAGAACGCCGGCATCGTGTTCGAGCCGCGCGACGGTCTCTCGCTCTTCGGATCATATGCGCAAGGGTTCACGATGCCCGACGCCGGCCTGATCCTTCGCGCCGTACGATCCCCCGGTCAGACCGTGGATCAGCTGGTGGACCTCCAGCCGGTGATCGCCGACAACATCGAAACCGGTGTCGCTTACCGCCGCGACGGGTTCGACCTGTCGGCCAGCTACTTCTGGTCCAAGTCGAATCTGGGCTCGCGGATCCAGGTGATCGGCGGGGCTGGCGTGATTCAGCGTGAGAAGACGAAGATCAGGGGCCTCGAACTTTCGGCAAGCTATAGCTTCCCGGCCGGAACTCGGATCGGCGCGAACTTCGCCGCCTTGGAGGGCCGCTACGACAGCAACGGCGACAATGTCGTCGACAAGGATCTGGACGGCCGCAACATCGCGCCCGATCGGCTCAACGTCTTTCTGGAGGCGCCGCTGACATCCGCGCTGCGGGGCCGCGTTCAGATGTCGCGTCTCTTCGATCGCCGTTTCGAGGGCAATCCGGCGCAGTACGATTTTACAGGCTACAGCCTGGTGGACGCGATGCTGTTCTATGACGCGGAACGAATGGGCCGTTTCACGGTCGCCGTCAGCAACATATTGGACAAGCAGTACATCACCTACTTCTCGCAGACGTCGAACAACGTGAACGACGGCAACTACGTCGCTGGTCGCGGTCGGGCGGTGACGCTGCGCTGGCAGGCCAGCTTTTGACCGAAGCGGTGAACATGCTGACCGGGGGTAATCAATCCTGATGAAGCTGGTGGACCTCCTGCATCGCTGGGCTGGAGGATGCCTCGGCATCCTCCTGGCGCTGCTCGGCCTGTCGGGCGCGATCCTGGTCCATAAGTATAACTGGATGTCATTGCCCCACATGGGTGATCCCCAGGTACAGGATGTGGCGCTGCTATCCGCAGCCCTTGATAGCGTGATGACTCCAGCTCAGGTTCCGAGATCAATCATCTTCGCATCGGAGGATTTCGGCCTGCACCATCTCCGTTTCGACAAGGAGGCGGGTGCCTATACCGATCAGACTGGTCGGGTCGTTGCGCAGTGGGAGAGCAAGTGGGATCGCCCCGAACTGTGGCTGCTCGATTTCCATCATTATCTGTGGGCGGGTGACACCGGAGCGATTGTCACGGGTTGGCTGGCGCTGATCGGCCTCTGTTTCGTAGTCACCGGCTCAGTCTTGTGGTGCCGATCGCGCCGGTCCTTCAAACTTCGTCCTTGGCCCGCGCGGATGAGTCGTTCTGCAATTGTGCGCCATCACCGAGACGCCGGCATCGCCCTCGGTCCCCTGCTGTTCATCTCGCTGCTGACGGGTGCGATGTTGACCTTGCGACCCTTCGCCTATGTCGTTCTGAGCCCCTGGTCGTCGGCGACCGAGATGCGGGACGCGACGGCAGCGCCGAAGCTTTCAGGAGGGCCACTCTCCCCCTCGGTAAACTGGGGCGCCGTGCTCGGACAAGCACGACGCCGCTTCCCTGCCGCGGAGTTCCGGACCTTGATGCTGCCGAAGAAGCACGGCGATCTGATTTCGATGCGAATGAAGCAGCCGCAGGAGTGGCTACCGAATGGTCGCACCACCTTGTGGTTCGACCCTACGGACGGGCGCTTGGTGGAAGCGCGGAGTAGCGATGCGCTGCCCGCCGGCTCCAAGATCTTCAACATGGTCTACCCGTTGCATGCGGCATCGGTAGGAGGTCTGCCATACAAGCTAGTCATGACGATATCCGGGCTCGGGCTCACCATTCTAGGGGCTCTTACGACTTGGACATTCTGGTTCCGTCGCCCGCATCGAAGGGGATCGAGCATGCGTGTGATGGCGTTGAGTGATCAATCTGCATGAGGCGCACCGGCGTGCACCTTGGAGGGGATTGCCTCGATACCAACGTGCTCCTGCGCTTGATTGTGGGAGACGATGAAGCGCAGCAAAAGACGGCGATCGAGACGCTTGAGGCGGCCGAGCTGGTGGCGATCAGCGTCCATGCATTCTGTGAGTTCGCCTGGGTGCTGGGTCGAAGCTGCGGCGTGCAACGTACCGACATTTCCGCCGCGATCCGCCACGCCTTTGTTATGCACAACGTGGTTGCCAACCGCCCGACGATTTAAGCGGCCTGGCTGTGCTCGATGCCGGCGGCGATTTCGCGGATGGGGTTGTCGCCTTCGACGGCCAATGGCTCGGCGGCGAGACCTTCGTGTCGTTCGACAAGAAGGCCGTAAAACTGCTGGAAGGGCAGGGGACTGCTGTCCAGCTTTTGCTATGAGGAACCGCCTCCCTCGGTGAAGCCGAGTGATACGGCTTGACGCTGGATCAGCGTCTCGAGATGATCCAGCGTCAAGCGATGCATCGAAGGCCCCTTTGGCTTCTGCGATGGCGGCGGCGGCGGGCCTCGTTGGTTGCGTCCAAAATCGCCGAAACGAGGTGCGCCAGATCGTCGGTTGGCCATGCGAGCCACACAATCGCCGCCCTGTATTAATGCCTAGGCTGGGCGGCTCCCGCCTCGCACGACCATGCCTCGGTTAGCGCCCGCTCAGCGCCCGCCACCATGTGAACGCTCATAAAATAACTATTCTGCTCTGCCCAGCGCAAGTAAGCAGCGCGGAGCGCCGCCCGGTCGTAGCGTGGAGCACGGCATTCCGCTTTTCGCGCAACGATCATCATGTCGAGCACGCCTTGAAGGTAAGCGCCGCATCCCGGCTCATTCGCTTGGCAGCTCGCGAGCAGCGCCGAGCCCATCGCCGAAGCAGGTTCTGTTTGGCCGACCGCGCTACCTGGCAGAGCGGCCAAGACAGCGCAGAACAACATCAATTGCCTTGGCCTCATTTTCAGTCTCCCGTCTCGTGACATGGCATGCGAGGTAAGCGGGCCGGCCTGCCGACAGCCGACCCGCCGAGATTTCATCATTCGCGGCCGAGCACCTGGCCTTCAGGCGTGACGAACAGCTCAACGGTCTTGCCGTCGTTGTTCTTGCCCTTGATTTCATAGAGCGTGCTTCCGTCCGCCTTTCGGGTGACTTGCTCCGCTTTGCTTATTGACGCGAGTTGCGCGCGTGCGGCGTTCATCGCGGCCTGAGGCACCTGACCGAGCGGGATGTCTCTTTCGCTGTGCTCGCCGATGATCCGGTTCTCGTTCTCTTCGTGGTTTTGCGCCATCGCCACGCCCGCGATCGCCAGCGCGGCCGCGCCTACGCCCACGACAACAGTGAGAGTTCGTTTGCTAGCCATGTTCCATTCCACTTCCTGGATGAGGGCCGTGGGGTCGAGCGGGCGGCGGTTACGGCCCAATGAGCCGTCGTCCGGTTTCAACTCTCCTGATTGTTCATCGTCTCGAGCGCCGCGCGCAGCCCGCGAGCGAGTTTGGCCGCATCGTCGTTGGCCCAGAAGTGCATGAAGAACAGCCGCGGCTCGTCGTTCAGCATATGATTATGCAGTGCCGTGACCTCGATCCCGTTCGCTCGCAGCGCGCGCAGGACTGGATCGACCTCGCTTGCGACTAGTACGAAGTCGCCAGTGATCGCAGCTCGACCGTTCCCGGTCGGCTGAAAGTTGATCGCGGTCGCCGTGCCCATCGTCGGCGGAGTCTCCATGCCGCCGTCCATCAGCCGCTCGGCGCGCGGAAAGCTGTATTGGAGGATGCCGCCAGCGGTCTTGCCCTCACCGCCCATCAATCGGTTGAGCGCGGCCGTGTCGAGATCGAGCGGCGATGCGGTTGCGCTGGCCGAGGGCGATTGCGGCGCGGCGAGCGGGGTCCGACTGGCCGACAGGGCTTGCCGGAGCGCGGCCGCGAGCTTCACCGGATCGCCGTGGCCGGCAATGTGCATATACATGGTCGCCGGCGACGAGCGAAGCAGATGATTGTGGAGCGCGGTGATCGTGAAGCCGCTTGCCAGCAAGCGACTCATCACCGGGTTCACCTCGTCGTGCGTCAGCACGAGATCGCCCATCACCATCGCCTCATCGCCCATCGGCTGAAACGCCGCCCAGGAGCCGAGCGCGAGGGAGGGCTTGATCGTTACCCCATCCAGCGTGACGCTTAGATCCGAACGCGGGAAGCTGTAACGGTGAACGCCCCCCGCCTGTTCTGCTCCCGCTCGTCCTATCGCCCGGTCGACCGCCGACCAGTCCGGCGCTGCCCATGCCGGGCTTGCAAGCAGGAGGCTGGTGAATCCCAAGGCGAGGGTCTTTTTCAGCATAATTGATCCTTCATCAGCGCACTCGGCACGAACGACTCAACGTCTCGCGAGCGCGACCCGGGACTACCCGACAGGACGCTCCGCTTTCTGTCTTCGCAGCACGCAGTCCTATGCTTATTAGACTTGTGATGCAACCCTTACACTCGTAGGATGACCGAGATACAACTATGACAAGCACACAAGTCATCCCTTGGTTGCTGCTGATCCCGCAGCTCCCCGCCAAACCTGCCTACTTGCGGGTAAAGGTGTGGCGGCGCTTGCAGGCGATCGGGGCCGCGCCGCTCAAGAACGCGGTTCATGCGCTCCCCAATCGGGAGGACACGCGCGCGCTGTTCGAAGAGTTGCATCGCGAGATCACCGAGAATGGCGGCGAGGCGCTGATCCTCGAAGCGCGGCTTGCCGGCGGAATGGGCGATGCGGAGTTGCGCGGAGTGTTCGACGCTGCGCGTGACGCCGATTATGAGGAGTTGACGCGCGAGGTGCGCGCTCTGTGCGAGAGCGAGTATGTCGCGGCGGCGGATGTGAGCCGCTTGCGCAAGCGCCTGAACGAGATCGCCGCTATCGACTTTTTCGGTGCGCACGGCCGGCAGGCGACTGAGGCCGCCATTGCCGAGGCAGAACGCCGCTCTCACCAACATCCCGATGTGAGCGGCCCCGGTGCGCCCGAGCTGACCCCGGCCGAGCTAAAGCGCCGCGTTTGGGTAACGCGCCGCCATGTCCATGTCGATCGCATCGCCTCCGCCTGGCTCATTCGCCGCTTCATCGACCCCGAGGCGAGCTTGAAGTTCGTCGAGGGCAAGGGCTATGCGCCGGAGCCTGACGAACTGAGGTTCGACATGGCGGACGCTGAGTTCACCCACGAAGGCGACCGCTGCACTTTCGAGGCCTTGGTGGTCCGTTCCGGTCTCGAGACCGATCCGGCGCTGCGGGCGCTCGGCGAAATTGTTCACGACCTCGATATTGCCGATGCTCGGTTCGAGCGGCCGGAGACGCCGGGCGTGAGCGCACTGATCGCCGGCATCTGTGCCGGCACCGACGACGACGAGGAGCGGATCGCGCGCGGATCGGCCGCGCTCGACAGTTTCTATGCTCACTTCACCCGGCGGAACCCTTAGACCGACAGTCAGCGCAAGGCGCTGGGCTATCGGACGAGAGATAACGGTCAACCTGAGGAACGTAGCGAATGAATACAAATGTGGCGGGCGAGGTCGTAAGTTCTGCGGAAGATGGAGGCGTTTTGCCGCAGCTTTCTTATGCACAAATCTTCGCCAAGTTCTTGCGGTTTGGCTTCCTGGCCTGGGGCGGCCCGATCGCCCAAATCGCCATGATCCGCCGCGAGTTGGTCGAGGAGGAGCGCTGGGTCTCTGGCCCCCGGTTCAACCGCATCCTCGCGGTGTATCAGGTGCTTCCCGGTCCGGAAGCCCACGAGCTGTGCGTATTCTTTGGCACGCTTCCCAAAGGAAAGCTCGGTGGCCTTCTTGCAGGCTTGGGGTTCATGCTGCCCGGCTTCGTACTGATGTTCGCGCTGTCCTGGTTGTATCTCTCGACGGGTATCATGCAGACTGTAGCCGCAACTGCGGCGTTTCTGGGCGTTCAACCGGCCGTCATCGCCCTGATCGTGCGCGCCGTGCACCGAATTGGCGGCCACATCCTGCTCGACCGCTGGCTCTGGGGCATCGCGGCCGTCGCCGGTCTAGCCGCTCTCGTCGGCACGCCGTTTTGGATCACCCTTCCGATTGCAGGCCTCGCTTATGTGTTCGCGGCGCGTCATCAACCGTTGCCGGCCAGCCTGCTCCTAGCCGTGCTCGTCGGAGTCGGGCTATACTTCGCCTGGATCATGTTCGCTGGTTACGTCGGCGGAAGTGCGTCCGCGGCTCAATCTGTCGCGAGCCAAAAGCCGTCGCTACTTGAGCTCTTCTTCTCGGGTCTCAAGGCCGGCCTCCTCACCTTCGGCGGGGCCTACACCGTCATTCCGTTCCTGCGCGCCGATGCAGTCGGCAATGGATGGATGACGGATGCGCAGTTCCTCGACGGCCTCGCCCTATCCGGAATCCTGCCGGCACCTCTGATCATCTTCTCGACCTTCATCGGATACTTCGGCGGCGGCCCGCTCGGAGCGATCGTCATGACTGTCGGCATCTTCCTGCCGGCGTTCAGCTTTTCTCTGTTCTTCCACGACCAACTTGAACGGTTGGTGGATAACGAAAAGATCAGAACCTTCCTGGAAGGAATATCCGCAGCGGTCGTCGGGCTGATCGCCGCCACGACGCTGGAACTCGGCTATAAGACGCTCGTGAACGTGCCCGGCGTGGTGATCCCGCTCGCGATCTTCGCCGTCTCTCTCGCGGCTCTTTACGTGTTCAAGGCCAAGACAACGATCCTGTGGGTTGTTCTCGCCGCAGCGGCGACCGGCCTTATCCTGTTCCGATGATTCACGACGCACCATCCTCCAAGAGAGCGAAGGAGAGGAATACATGGTCTACACGAAACCGGTCGCTTCCGACGCTGCACGGATCAAGTGCATGTCGAAGCGCCTCAACATCAGCCATTATGAAAACAATTACAGCGGTGCGGTCAAACGGTTCAATGCCACGGGCCGTCAATTCGTTTCACTCGATTTCACCCCCCTGCACGGCTTCACAATTAACAGACCGAACAGGGAGCAACTTATCGCGATGAACTCGATGATGCTCCAGCAGCTCGTCCGCAGCCTACGCGCTCATCATCTAAAGGATTGAAATGTGACGATCGATAGCCTCTCCCGGCGCAGTGCAATCGCAACTTTTGGCATAGGAGCCGCCGCCATGACTATGAACGAAGCCTCCGCGCAGACGCCGACCGCAGTGCGGACGGCTGTCCCCGCCTTTGCCGGCAACCATCAGGTCAAGCCGCTCAGGTTCGATCCCGCCCGGCTCGACGGCCTCTCCGAAAGGCTGATCACATCGCACCACGAGAACAATTATGCCGGCTCGGTCAAGGCTCTGAACATGATCGAGACACGGCTTGCCGCCGCGCTCGCCGACCCGGACCTGCCGCCGGTGGTCTATGGCGGCCTCAAGCGCGAGGAGCTGCACCGCACCGGCTCGGTCGTGCTCCATGAGGTTTATTTCGACGGGCTGGGCGGCAACGGTCAAGCAGCCGGCTCGGTCCGCGACGCGCTGGGCGCGGCGTTCGGCTCGTTCGACCGCTGGGAGACCGACTTCCGCCGCACCGGCATGAGTCTTGCCGGCGGATCGGGTTGGTGCGTACTCGTCTACAATCTCCACACCCGCTCGCTGCACAACCATTGGGCGTGGGATCATATGCACGGCGCAATCGCCGGCGTGCCGCTGCTCGCGCTCGATATGTATGAGCACAGCTTTCACATGGATTACGGCACCGCCGCCGCGAAATATGTGGATGCCTTCTTCCGCAACATCGACTGGGAGACGGTCGAGCAGCGCTACGTACAGGCGCTCCGGCTCGCCGCCACCTGAGCCGATCGGGTTCCCGAAAGAGAGGAGGTCCGCTATGAAATGGGTCACCCGCGAGCGTCCCAAGATCGACCGCATCGCCTGTCCGTGGCTGATCGCCCGGTTCATCGATGACGCGCCCGAGTTCCTCTATGTGCCGACCGATCAGGTGCTGGCCGTCGCAGAGGATCAGGACGCGATCCCCTACGACATCCCCAATGTCGAGCTCAGCCATGTCGGCGAGAAGTGCAGCTTCGATGCCTTTCTCGACAAATACGGTCTCGGCGAGGACAAGGCGCTCCAGCAGCTCGCTGTGATCGTGCGCGGTGCCGACACCTCGCGGCTCGACCTCACCCCGCAATCAGGCGGGCTGTTCGCGATCTCGCTGGGCTTGTCGTCGATTTTTCCCGACGACCACGAGATGCTTCGCCACGGCATGACGATGTATGATGCGCTCTTCGCCTGGTGCCGTTCGGGCCAGGGCGAGACGCACAATTGGCCGCCGACGAAATAGGGCGGCACTGGCCGCTCGCGCCGGCGCATTGTGCGGTTTGTAGTTTGCCGGATCAAGAGTCCGAATGTTTTGCCCGTTAAGGAGAGGTCATGTGAAAATTCACTCTGCACTGCTCGCCCTCGCGCTCCTCGGTTGCAAGGAAGCCGCAACACCGCCGCCTCTGAACGCGATGGAGCCCGGTCAGCCCATGCCGGCCGATGCCCTCATGATCGACTTCGAGGCGGAGGCGGCCGGGGCGGTCCCCTCCGGCTTCACGTCGGCCGTCAACAAGGGACGGCCCGGCGCTTGGCGGGTCGAACGTGTCGTAGGCGCTCCGTCGGGCGCGAATGCCGTGGTGCAGACGGACGCCGACCGCACCAATTCGCGTTTTCCGGTGCTGATCTATGATAATCTCCAGGCGACCGATGTCGACCTGAGCGTGCGTTTTCAGCCGGTTTCGGGACGGGTCGACCAGGCAGCCGGGCTCGTCTGGCGCTACCGCGATCCCAACAACTACTATGTCGTGCGGGCCAACGCGCTCGAGGACAACGTCGTGCTTTACAAGATGGAGAACGGCAAGCGCAGCGACCTGCCTGTCAGAGGCACGGGCAGCGGCTATGGCGTCGACGCGGACGTGCCCGATCAAGGCTGGGGCGAATTGCGCGTCACGGCCCGAGGGCCGCTGTTCGAAGTCTATCTCGGCGGGCGCAAGCTGTTCGAGGTTGAAGACCGGACCTTCACCGGCGCGGGCAGGGTGGGCGTGTGGACCAAGGCGGACAGCGTCACCCGCTTCGACGATCTGCGGATCGCGAACCTCGACGCTGCCTCGCAACCTTCACGTTAGGATGTGCAAAATGGCTGGATCGAAAATCGCCGCCGCCTTTGCCTGCCTGCTAGCGATATTCGTCAGCGCCTGCTCGGACGGCGAAACGCCATCCGCGGGCGAAGTGGTTGCCTACACGTCCGTCGACCAGGTCTACTCCGAACCGGTGTTCCGCCGGTTCGAAGAAAAGACCGGGATCAGAGTCCGCGCCGTGTTCGATACCGAAGAGACGAAGAGCACCGGGATTCTCAACCGGTTGATCGCCGAAGGGGACAATCCGCGCGCGGACCTGTTCTGGTCGGGAGACCCGGTCCGCCCGTTCCTGCTCATCGGCCGCGGTCTCGTCGCGCCTTACGTGCCCGCGAATGCGGCAGAAATTCCTGCCACGTTCAGGGATGCGCAGGGCCGCATCCGCGACGATGGCGCGCAGCATCAGATTTCCCGATCCCTGCGCAAGCCCCTGCGCCAGCGTCAGCGCGAGCAGCAGTTCGAAGGTGTCGGGGGTCACGAGAAGCAGCGACAGGTTGATCGCGACCTGCACCAGCTCCCCCGCCACTGCGGTGCGATGCTTGCCATAGCGGCGCCCGATCTTGAGCCAGATCGGCCCGGCAAAGACGCCAAAGACGAACTGGAACAGGAACAATCCGCCCGCCCATTCGGGCCGCCCCATGTAGAAGGTAACGAAGAAGACGATCAGCGCGGCCCGGATATTCTGCGCGAGCGTCACCGCAAAATCGGACGCGAGGACGCGCAACAGCAACGGTTCCCCAGTGATTGCGCGGATCGTTTCCTTGAGGCTGGGCTTGCCGACCGGAAGCGGGGGTAGCGGCGGCTCCTTGAGTGCGGTCAGTGTCAGGAACAACGCGGGGACGATCGACAGCAGGACGAGCGCACCCATCAGCGTCAGCTGAAGTCGCCCGTCGCCGGGGCGCAGCTGATCGGCGATCGTCGGCAGGATCAGCGTCAGCAACAGCGCGCCCGACGTCACGACAGTCTGATAGGTCGCGATGCGCGTGCGCTGATGATATTCGCCCGACACCTCGCCCGACCACGCCTGAAACGGGATCTGCACCGCCGTCCAGCCGAGATAGAAGAAGAAGAGGACGATCCCGAGCGATAGCGGCGTCACGCCAAAGGGCGGGAAGAAGAGGAAGATCGACGAGAGGCCGAAGACCACGCCGCCAGCCGCGATCCACGGCTTGCGGCGGCCATAACGGCTGCGCGTGCGGTCGCTGAGCGACCCCATCACCGGATCGGCGATGGCGTCCCACAGCCGACCGAGCAGGAAGATGACGCCGATCACGGTCAGTGACAGCCCATAATCGCGCGCATAAATCGCGGGAAGATAGACACCGAGCGGCAGGCCGGCGGCGGCGAGCGGCACCGCGATCGCGGAGAAGCGCGCGAGCTCGGCGGCGGTGGGGGGCGACGCGCCGCTCATCACAGCTTCGTCCTGAGGGTCGCACCGATCGTGCGCGGCTCGCCGATCAGCGCGGTCACGATGCCGGTGTTTTGCGCCGACAATGTCTGGAAATAGTCCTTGTCGAACAGGTTGCGCGCCCAGATCGACAGGTCGAGCAGCCCGTCGTCGGTGCGGATGCCGATGCGGGCGTTGGCAATACCAAAGCCGGGGACATCGGCGTAACGGCTGTTGCTCGACGAGGTGTTGAAGGTCGAGCGATGCGAGTAATCGGCGTGCCCGTAAAGCGAGAGGTCGCGTCTGCCGAGCGCGCCGAGCGCCGCCGACGCATCGCCGCCAAGGGTGTATGTGAATTTGGGAACCCCGGGCAATTGCGCACCGGTCAGATCCTGCTTTCCGTCGAGGTTCAGCCGCTCGGGCGCCTGCGGCGCATTGCGATAATCGCTATAGGTCGTGTCGGCATAGGCAGCGGAGGCATAGAAGCTCAGCCGCTGTGTCGGTGCGACCGACAAATCGCCCTCGATCCCGCGAGACCGCACGCCGGGAATATTGGCAATATACTGGCGGAAATTGACGGTATTCGCGACCTGTTCGGTGATCGCGGTCTGATAATCGCTGATCTCCGTCCAATAGCCCGCGACGTTGAGCGTCACCGCGCGATCGAGCCACTGGGTCTTGATCCCGAGTTCATAACTGTCGACCTTTTCGGGAGCGACATCGGGGTCGATCCCCGCCGGCAGGCTGGTCAGATTGAGCCCGCCCGACTTGTTGCCGCGCGAGTAGGAAGCATAGGCGAGCGCATCGTCGGCGAACTGCCACGACAATGTCGCGAGCCCCGACAGGCTGTTGTCGCTGAAGCTGGTCGAAATATTCGCGTTGGTGGGATTGAACTGTTCGCGGATGGCCAGCGCCGGTCCAGCGATATTCGCGGGCAAGGTCGACAGGTCGATCCCCGCGACATGATATTGGTTGAACGTCCCGCTCTTCTTTTCATGCGTATAGCGCAGGCCCGCGGTGAGCGTCAGCCGATCGGTGAATTTCCAGTCGAGCTGACCGAACAGCGCATAGCTTTTGGTGCGCGGGTCCGAGGTCGAATTCGCCTCGAAACCATTAAGCGCGGCTTCCCACGCGGCCAGCGGGATCGGCGACGTCGCGGGCCGGTTCCAGAGTGCCGCAGCGGGACCATAGGCGCTGGCCCCCTTGCCCCGGATCACTTGCCAGAAATAATAGGCGCCGACGACATAGTTGATCGGACCGCTATTGTCGGAAGCCAGCCGGATTTCCTGGCTGAACTGGCGTTGGCGGTTTGACTGCTGTGCTTTTGTAATGACGGGAAGAGACGTGGAGTCACCGTCATTTGCGGGGTTCCAGTCCCACCAGCGATAGGCAGTGATCGAGGTCAGCTTCGCCGCGCCCAAATCCCAGTCGAGCTGGCCAGAGACGCCATAACCGTCCATGTTCGACTGATAATGGCTGTCGGCCTGGCCCTGCCGCGCGAAGGGATCGATGGTCGGGAACACATAGCCGGGGAAGCGCGCCGCGCGCTCCGCGAAACTATTCGGGATGGCGACGCCATTCTCGTAAGTGCCAAAATAGTCGGCAAAAATATTGAGGACATGGTTCTGTTTCTGGCGCGCAAAGTCGCCGATGATCCGCAGCTCGACATCGGACGAGGGCGTCAGCAGCAGCTGTCCGCGCACGCTCCAGTTCGAATAATCCTGCGCGCGCTCATTCTGGGTTGTGTTGTACAGGAAGCCGCGCCGTTCGGTCGACGAGCCGCTGATCCGCACGGCGAGTAGATCGTCGATGATCCCGCCCGAAACCGATCCGCGCAGCTGGTAATAGCCATAGTCGCCGACGCTGGCCTCGCCCGAAAATTCGGGATCGAAGCTCGGCTTTTTCGAACTGATATTGATCGCGCCAGACGTCGTATTCTTGCCGAACAGCGTCCCCTGCGGACCGCGCAGCACTTCGATCTGTGCCAGATCGACAAGATCGAACTGCGACTGGCCAACGCGGCCGTAATAGACATTGTCGATATAGAAGCCGACGCCATTCTCCAGCCCGTCGTTGGTCAGCGCGACATTGCTGCCCAGCCCGCGGATGTTGATATTGGTGTTGCGCGGATTGAAGCTGAACACCTGCAGGCTCGGCACGATCTGCTGGACCTGCGTCAGCGTATAATTGCCCGTCTGCTCGAGCGCCGCAGCGCCGATCACCGACAGCGCGATCGGCACGTCCTGCGCGCTTTCATCGCGGCGGCGCGCCGATACGATGATTTCGTTGCCATAATCGGCGTCGTCGAGACGGGTCGGAACTTCGGCTTCGGTGCCGACGCCCACTGTTTCAGCGGCCGTGTCGGCAGTCGTTTCCGCCGCAAGGGTCGGCGCGGCGGGTATCAGAAGGGCCGCGCCGGCCAAAAGCTTCAGACGATGTTCGGGAGAGAAAGCGGTCATTATATGATGTCCCCGGGCGGCGTTTGCGCCCCCTTTTTGATGTGATGAATGGTGGCGCGGTGCGCCGCACCGGATCGGGCAGCCGCCAGCCCCGTCCCCCACAGCGCACGGGCGGCGCTGCGCAGAGACGCAGGATAGCGAGCCAGATCCGACAGGTCGGATTGGGTCAGCAAAGGCATGATTTTCCCCGCGCCGACGCGCAGAACGCGCCGGACATGTCGTCGCAACGCCCCGCGTGAGGAGGCGCGACTGGAGATTTGGGAGGCGTCGCTGCGCGGAACGGGATGCGGTCAGTCCGCTATCCCACGCACAGGATCGACGATCGTCTAAATGTTGGTGCTACACATATGCATCGCAATAACCCCTTATCTGGAGGGGGAACGCAATGCCTGGCGATGTCGCCCGAGCATCACGCGCTTTAGCCGTTGGTAACGCGGAGCAAGCTGCTTCCCGATCAAAAGCCGCGGGTCGAGGGGGAGAGCCCGTTACCCGTCTCGACCAGTCCCGAGCAACAAAGTCAACCTAAACGATTGATATTTGATTCGTCAACGATTGGGGCGCATTTTTGCGACGAAGAAAATCTTTCCGGCGGCGAGCCGAGACTTATCGTGCCGCCCTGTCGGCCTGTTCCGCAAATTCGGCGAGTATGATGTCGGCAAGCCCCGGCGCGATGCCGACGTGCCGCACCAGCATGAGTTCGAAATCGGCCTCGAAGTCATCGATCGGCATGAACGAAAGGCCGTTGAGGCCGAGCCTTTGAAGCGATGCGGGTGCCAGGACAACCCCGAGTCCGGCGGCGGCAAGGCTGGCCGCGCTGATATAATCCGGCATCTCGATCGTGCGAACCGAAGGAAAACCTCCCTTTTTCGCCAACGCCCGGACATGCTCGATGAGGCCGACAGTTTCCCGGAATTGCGGGACGATAAAGGTCTGGGCCGCCAGATCAGCCACCACGACACTGGCCCGGCGGTCAAGATCCTGCCCCGCCGCCAGCGCCAGCATAACCCCTTCCTTGTGGATCCGATGCGCCTCGGTCCCTGCCGGATAGCTCGGCCGCGGCCGGGTCAGGGCAATGTCCAGCCGTCCCTCGGCCAGCGCCGCAAGCTGGTCCGGGGTCTCCATCAGGACGAGCCGAACCTCGACCCCGGGACGGGCTTCGGCGAGGCGCCGCACGATACGCGTGACAAGACCTGTCATCGCGGCCGAAAAGACATAGCCGATGCGCAGCGGCCCCGCCTCGCCCCGCGCGAGGCTCTTCCCCACCCGCGCCGTGACCTCCAGACGCGCCAGTGTTTCGCGGGCCTCTTCGAGAAAAAGCGTACCGACGCGTGTCAATATGATCGCGCGCCGGTTCGACCGGTCGACAAGCGGGGCGCCGAGTTCATCCTCCAGCCGGCGCAGCCGCTTGCTGACGACCGACTGGACCACGCCCAGCTGATCAGCGGCCCGCACGAAGCTGCGCGTCTCGGCGACGGCGATGAAGCTGGACAGTTGTTCGGCGTCGATCATTTTTATTCCATATCGAGATTGATTAAAGCTAATTTTGTCATTGTTTGGAATTTCAATCAAGCCGAGGGCGGCGCCCATTCAAGGGAGAGACCAGATGGCGGCCATCGGCAGATTTGATTGGGAAGACGCGTTCCGGATTGAGGAGGAACTCGGCGAGGACGAACGGCAGATCCGCGATGCGGCGCGCGCCTTTGCGCAGGATCGCCTTCAGCCCCGTGTCATCGAAGCCTTTGAAAAGGAAAAGACCGACCCCGATATTTTCGCCGAGATGGGCCAGCAAGGCTTGCTCGGCGCCACCATATCCGAAGAATTTGGCGGCGCTGGCGCATCCTATGTCTCTTACGGGCTGATCGCGCGCGAGATCGAACGGGTCGATTCAGGGTACCGCTCGATGATGAGCGTCCAGTCGAGCCTCGTCATCTATCCCATCTTCGCATATGGGTCGGAAGATCAGAAGCGGCGCTATCTGCCCGGCCTGACCGCCGGTACGCTGATCGGCTGTTTCGGCCTGACCGAGCCCGACGCAGGGTCCGACCCGGGCGGCATGCGGACCACGGCGGTGAAGGTCGCCGACGGATACCGGCTGAACGGCAACAAGACGTGGATCTCCAACGCCCCGATCGCCGACGTCTTCGTCGTCTGGGCGAAATCCGAAGCCCATGGCGGTGCAATCCGCGGCTTCATTCTCGAAAAGGGCATGAAAGGGCTGTCGGCGCCGAAGATCGAAAACAAGCTCTCGCTCCGCGCCTCGATCACGGGGATGATCAACCTCGACGATGTGGTCGTCCCGGAAGAAGCGCTCCTTCCGCATGTCGAGGGCCTCAAAGGCCCGTTCGGGTGCCTCAACCGCGCGCGCTATGGCATTTCCTGGGGTGCACTCGGCGCCGCCGAATTCTGCTATGCGGCGGCGCGGCAATATGGGCTGGATCGCCACCAGTTCGGGCGCCCGCTCGCCGCCACGCAATTGTTCCAGAAAAAGCTCGCCGACATGGCGACCGAAATCAGCCTGGGGCTTCACGCCTCGCTACGGGTCGGCCGCCTGATGGACGCCGAAAATTTCGCGCCCGAGATGATCTCGATCGTCAAGCGCAACAATGTCGGCAAGGCACTCGATATCGCCCGGATGGCGCGGGACATGCACGGCAGCAATGGCATTTCGGGCGAGTTTCAGGTTATCCGCCATATGATGAACCTGGAAACGGTGAACACCTATGAAGGAACGCACGACGTCCATGCGCTGATTATCGGGCGCGCGATCACCGGACTGGCCGCCTTCTGACGCCTTCCCTGCCCCCTGCTCCCCGACGTTCGCTGCGCTATTTTCCCGAATAGCGTCAGCGGACGGCTTCGCGAGCGGCCAGTTCCTTCACCATCTGTTCGCGCATCGCGAATTTCTGGACCTTGCCGGTCACCGTCATCGGGAATTCGTCGACGAAGCGGATGTGTCGCGGAATTTTATAATGGGCGATGCAGCCCTGACAATGCGCGCGAACATCGGCTTCGGTCAGGGCCTCACCGGGACGGACGATGATCCAGACGCAGAGTTCCTCGCCATATTTGTCGTCAGGAATGCCGACCCCTTGCACATCGGCAATGCCGGGATGGGTGAGCAAAAACTCCTCGACCTCGCGCGGATAGATATTCTCGCCGCCGCGGATCACCAGATCCTTGATGCGCCCGACGATCTGGCCATATCCCGCCTCGTCGATAACCGCGAGGTCGCCGGTGTGCATCCAGCCGTCGGCGTCAATCGCATCGGCCGTCCGCTCGGCATCGTTCCAATAGCCGAGCATCACCGAATAGCCGCGCGTGCACAGCTCACCCGTCTCCCCGCGCGCGACCACATCGCCCGCCAGATCGATGAGCTTCACCTCCAGATGCGGCTGGACGCGCCCGACGGTCGACACGCGCAGCGCAAGCGGATCGTCGGCGGCGCTCTGAAAACTCACCGGGCTGGTTTCGGTCATGCCATAGGCGATCGTGACCTGATCCATATGCATCCGGTCGATCACTTCGCGCATCACCGCCATCGGACATGGCGACCCCGCCATGATCCCGGTGCGCAGAGAAGACAGGTCGAAGCGCGCGAAATCGGGATGGTTGAGCGCGGCGATGAACATTGTCGGGACGCCATAGAGCGCGGTGCAACGCTCGGCCTCGACCGCCTCCAGCACCGCGCCCGGGTCAAAGGCTTCGGACGGATAGACCATTGTTGCGCCGTGGACGGCGCAGGCGAGATTGCCCATCACCATCCCGAAACAATGATAGAGCGGCACCGGGATGCAGATGCGGTCGGCAGCAGAGAGCCCGATCTGCGCGCCGACGAAGGCACCATTGTTCAATATGTTGCGATGCGACAGCGTCGCGCCCTTGGGGAAGCCGGTGGTGCCGCTGGTGAACTGGATATTGACCGGCATGCCGGGCTCGATCGCGATAGCGGCGAGCGCACCGACATCGTTGCTTGCGAGGTCGGCAAAGGGCAGACAGCCGGCATGGGCGTCGTCGCCCAGCACCACCACAAGCCGCAGATCGGGCAGTCGCACCGCGTGCAATTCGCCCGGCGCAGCGGTCTTCAGCTCAGGCGCAATCTCCACCAACATCGCGACATAATCGCTGCTCTTGTGCGACGGCGCGAGGATCAGCGCCGCGCAGCCGACCTTGTTCAGCGCATAGTCGAGTTCGGGGACGCGATAGGCGGGGTTGATATTGACGAGGATCAGCCCGGCCTTAGCGGTCGCGAACTGGACGATCACCCATTCGGCGCAATTGGGCGCCCAGATGCCGACGCGGTCGCCGGGTTTCAGCCCGCGCTGCAACAGCCCTGCCGCAGCCGCATCGACCCGCGCGCGAAGCTCGCTCCAGCTCCACCGGATATTCTGATGGCGGGCGACCAGCGCATCGCCATCGGGATAGCGCGCGACGGTCTGGTCGAACCGATCGCCGATCGTCATCTCGATCAGCGGGGCGGTATCGTCACCGCGAACATAGCTGTCGGTCATGCATCGGCCTTTTTGAATTCATCGTCGCGCAATTCCTTGCGCCTGATCTTGCCGCTGACCGTCTTGGGCAGGCTGCCCACAAATTCGATGCGGCGCGGATATTTATACGGCGCGGTGGTCGCCTTCACATGGTCCTGAAGCGCCCTGGCGAGTTCATCGGAGGGACGATGCCCGGCGGCGAGGACGATGAACGCCTTCACCACCTCACCGCGCGTCGGATCGGGGCTGGCGACGACCGCGCTTTCGGCGACGGCTTCATGTTCGAACAGCACGCTTTCGACCTCGAACGGTCCGATGCGATAGCCCGACGACAGGATGACATCGTCGGCGCGGCCGACGAACCAGAAATAGCCCTCGGCATCGACGGTGGCGCGGTCGCCGGTCAGATACCAGCCGTCGCGGAACACGCTGGCGGTGCGATCCGGGTCGCCGCGATAACCGAGGAATAGCCCGGGCGGCAGGCCTTCGCCGACGCGCAGCGCGATATCGCCCTCCTGATCGGGCGGCAGGATTTCGCCCGTATCGCCGATCACGGCAAGGTTGATACCCGGCGCGGGACGCCCCATCGCACCCTGCCGCGCCGCGCCCGCACGGTTGCAGCAGAGCAGCACGGTTTCGGTCTGGCCATAGCCGTCGTGGATATCGAGCCCGGTCGCGCGCTTCCACAGGTCGATCACCTCGGGGTTCAGCGGCTCGCCTGCGCTGACGCAGTGCCGCAGATGCGGGAATGTCCGGCCTTCGAGGTCGGCGCGCACGAACATACGATAGGCGGTCGGCGGCGCGCAGAGCGTCGTCACCGGATGCGCCTCGAGCAAGTCCATCGCGGCAACCGGATCGAAGCCCGGCGCATGATTGACGAAGATCGCGGCGCCCATCAACCAAGGCGCGAACAGGCTGCTCCACGCCGCCTTCGCCCAGCCGGTGTCGGACATGTTCCAGTGGAGATCATCGGGACCGAGATCGAGCCAGAAACGCCCGGTAATCTCGTGCGCCAGCGGATAGCCCGCGCCATGGATCGTCATCTTCGGCTGGCCGGTGGTGCCGCTGGTGAAATAGCAAAGCGCGGGGTCGTCGAACGCGGTGTCGGCGATCTCCGCCAACGGCGCGGCATCGGCCTTCGCCGCCGAATAATCGCTCCAACCGGCGCGCGCGCCGCCGATGTGGATGCGCGTGACCGCCGCATCGCCCAACGCCTCATCAGCGCGCGGCGCAACATCGGCGCCCGCGACGATACAGCGCGCTTCGGCAGCCATGCGGCGATAAGCGATATCTTTTGGCGTCAACTGCACCGTCCCCGGCGACGCGATCGCGCCGAGCCGCAGGCAGGCGAGCATCAATTCCCACCATTCGATCTCACGCGACAGCAGGATCAGCACGGTGTCGCCGCGCCCGACCCCCGCCGCGCTGAGCACCGCCGCAGCGCGCGCCGAATGCTCCGCCAGTTCGGCAAAGCTGCGGTCGATCAACGCACCCGCCCCGTCGGTCCACAGCATCGCGCGCGCATCGGGCCGCTCGGCGGCGAGCCGCCCAATCGTGTCGCGGGCGAAATTATAATGGGTCGGCGGATTCCAGACCAACGCCTCGCTCATCCGCCGCGCGCCATATTGATCACCGACAATTGCGTATATTCCGCCAAGCCTTCCTCCGCCTGTTCGACGCCGAGGCCCGAGGATTTGACCCCGGCCATCGGGATATGCGGGCCGATCGCGACGTGCTGGTTGACCCAGACCGAACCGCTTTCGATCCGTTCCGCGACCGCCAGCGCCCGGCTGGTGTCGCTCGACCAGACCGATGCCCCGAGCCCATAGGGCGAAGCATTGGCGCGCGCGACGACATCGTCAATGTCCGAATAGCGGATCACCGGCAGGATCGGGCCGAACTGTTCCTCGTCGACGATCTGGTCGCCGTCGGTGACGTCGCGAACGATCGTCGGGCGCATGAAATAGCCCGCACGGTCGATCAGCTCGCCGCCCGCGATGACCGTCCCTTCGGTCCGCGCCCGTTCGAGGAAGCCCCGCAGCTTTTCAAATTGCGCCCTGTTCTGGATCGGGCCGATTTGCGCGCCCTGCGCCAATCCGTCGTCGACAACCGCCGCCTCGGCCAGACGCGCCAGCTCGTCGCACATCGCATCATAGATGCTGTCGTGAACATAGGCGCGTTTGATCGCGAGGCAGACCTGTCCGCAGTTCAGGAAGGCCGCGTTGAAAATGCCCTGCGCAGCAGCGCGGACATCGACATCGTCGAGCACGATCCCGGGATCATTTCCGCCGAGTTCCAGCGTCAGCCGCTTAAGCCCGTCGGCGGCGCTCGCCATGATTTTTTTGCCCGTCGCGGTCGATCCCGTGAAACCGATCTTGGCGATGCGCGGATCGGCGGTCAGATAGCCGCCGAGGTCATTGGCATCGACGATGATATTGACCACGCCCGCCGGGAAGATTGTCTGGCACAGCTCGCCCAGCATCAACGCGGTGACGGGGGTGGTCGGCGCGGGCTTCAGAACGATCGTGTTGCCCGCAAGCACCGCCGGCCCGATCTTCCAGCAGGCGACGAGCAGCGGGAAATTCCACGCGATGATCCCCGCGACGACGCCCAGCGGCTTGCGGCGGATCTGGATCAGGCCGTTTTCATCGTCCTGGATCGTCCGCTCGGCGATTTCGAGCGTCGCATAATGGCGCAAATAGCCCTCGGCCCACGCGATTTCGCCCTGTGCTTCGGCGAGCGGCTTTCCCTGTTCCTGCGTCAGCGCGCGGGCGAGCGCGTCGCCGTTAGCGACGATCGCATCGGCGAGCGCGCTGATCTTTGTCCGCCGCTCCGCCATCGGAGTTTCGGCCCATGGCGGAAAGGCGGCGGATGCTGCGGCGATCGCTTCGTCGGCCTGGCGCTCGGACGCGCGAGCGACGGTCGCGAACACCTGTTCGGTCGCGGGATTGATGACGTCCATCCGGCTGTCGCCGTCGACGAGGCGTCCGCCTATCAGCATTTTATAGTCAGGCATGTCGCTCTCCGGTCAGAATTTCACGCCGACGGTGACGCCGTAAGTCCGCGGCGTTCCGACATGATTATAGTCGAAGCCGAAACCGGCGAGCAGGTCGATCCGCGAGGTGAAGTAGAATTTGTTGGTGAGGTTCTTGCCCCAGACCGACGCCGTCCAGCGGCCATCGCCCGACTCCCAGTCGATATGCCCAGACAAAAGGACATATTCATTCTGCCTCAGCCGGGGGATGTTGAGCACTTCAAAATATTGGTTTGAGGAATAGTTGAGGTCGCCGTGCAGGCTGATCTCGCCGCTGTCATTGTCCATCACCGTCGCGTCGAAACCGCCGGTGAAGGTCAGCCTGGGCGCATTGGACAGCCGATTGCCGCTGACATCGACGCCGCTGACCATCCCGCGCTTGATCTTGGTATCGAGGATACCGACCCCGGCGCGCAGCGTCAGCATGTCGGTGGCGCGCGCGGTCAGTTCGGCCTCGCCGCCCAAAATGCGCGAGCGCGGGATATTGAGCAGCGTCTGTGCCGCGGTCGCGGGATCGACGTTGATGAATTGCTGGTTGCTATAGCTGTAGTGAAACGCCGCCATGTTCAACGTGATGCGGCGGTCGGCGAACTGGCTCTTCACGCCGAGTTCGAAGGCGTCGATCTTTTCGGCCTTGGCCACCGACAGTTCGGCGGGATCGAAAAAGGCCTGCGCGTTGAAGCTCGGCGCGCGATAGCCGCGGCTGTAATTGCCATAGACCATCACATCGGGGTTAATCTTGTAATCGGCGCCAATCTTTCCCGACAGATTATTGGTGCTGTAGCGCAGCGACGAGAGCGGGATCAGGTTCATCACCAGCACCTCGTTCGGCCCGAAGGCGTTGGCCTCGAAATCGCTCTGCGTCCCCTTGTCGCGCGTGTAGCGGAGGCCGCCGCGCAGCGTCAGCGCATCAGTCAGTTCAAAGCTCATGTCGGTATAGAGGGCGTAGCTTTTCTTGACCTGATCGAAGCTGTTGCGGAACAGGCAGCCCAAGGGGAAACCGATCGCGCAATCAGCGTCGGTGACGCCGGGAAGCCCGTCGGAATCGACGTCCTTGCCGATTTCGAACGTCGTCTGGTTATAGACTTTCTCGCGGTTGAAATAGGCGCCGAGGATGAAGTTGAACGGCCCGCCGAAATCGCTGGTCAGGCGCAGATCCTGTGCAAATTGCGACGCGCGGTCGAGATAGGGAATTTCGAGCGTTTCGCTCGCGGTGCCGTCGGTGTCCTCATAAAAGCTCAGCCGCCCCTTGTCCCATGAGGTGACGCTGGTGATCGCAAGGCTGTCGCTGATATCGACGGTGCCGGTCAGCGCCACCGACCAGGTGCGCGCACGGCGGCGTTCGGTGACATTCGCCTCGATCTCGCGGCGGCCGAGGCCCGGACGGTTGATCGCCTCGGGCTGCGCATAAATGCCATAGTTGCGCGGGTTCTGGTAACTGGTCGAGGCACGGAGGACGAAGCGCACGCTGTCGGACGGTTCGAAAAGCAGTGACCCCCGAATACCATATTCGCGTACCCCGGCCAGATCGGGCTCGCCAGGAAGCTGGTTCTTGAACCAGCCATCGGCGCGCGCGAAGGTGAAGGCGACGCGCGCCGCGAGCGTTTCGCCCAAGGGCACGCTGACTGCGCCATTGGCTTCGTAGCGGCCATAGTTTCCATAACCGAGGTTCAGATAGCCTTCGGTATCGCCAAGCACCGGGGTCCGGCTGATCAGATTGACCGCGCCGCCGGTGGTGTTCTTGCCGTAGAGCGTGCCCTGCGGCCCGCGCAGCACCTCGACGCGTTCGAGGTCGTACATGGCGACGCCGAGGAAGGCGAAGTTACCCTTGTAAACTTCGTCATAATAGGTCGCGACGGGGCTTGCCTGATTGAGGCTGTAGTCGGACATCGACACGCCGCGCAGCGCGAAAATCGGGGTGTTGTCGCCGACGGTCGAGGTGAGCTGCAGATTGACGATCTTGCCCGCCAGTTCGTCGGCCTGCGTCACCCGTTGGCGTTCGAGCGAGTCTCCGCCGAGCGCGCTGACGGCGATCGGCACGTCCTGCAAGCGTTCGGACCTTTTCTGCGCCGTCACGACGATGTCGGTGCCGTCCGCGATCGCGGGGACATCGGCAGCGGGCGTTTCCTGCGCCAGCGCCGGAACCGAAACCCCGGCAAGCAGCAGCAGCGCCATCGAGCGCGCCGCGCGGCGCTCTGTCATCCTGGTCATTGGCAATCCTCCCCTATTTTTTGGTTGTTTCTCTGTCGGCGGCGAAGCGCGCGAGCAGGTCCGCCCGGACGGCCGCCGCCTCGGTCCGCAAAGGTTTTTTCCGCAAACGCCCGATTTCGGCGGGCGTGTAGGGCGTGAAATCATCGGGCACATGCGCAGGGTCGAAACGGATCAGCGACCAGTTGAGCACCTCCGCCAAAGCCGCATCGGACAGGGCCGCCGTGGCGACGCCCGGCACCTCCCCCAGATATTCGCGCCCGCCGGGGACGTGCAGGAACTGCCCGACCACGCCCGCCATCGTCGGGGTCGTCTGCGGCGTTCCGGTCGCGTCGGCGCGGTGGCAGCCCTGACATTGCAAGATCCAGTTCTGCCGCGCACGCAGCGGGTCGGCGACGCCCGGCATCGCTTCCACCCCGCCGAATGCCGGCGCCGTCAAAGCCGCTCCAGTCGCCACGATCAGCGCCGAGACGGCCAGCCATTTCATTTCGCGGCGGCGCCCGGCCGCAGGCGGGCGACCGCGGCGCCATTGAGCGCCGATCCGCCAGCGCGATATCCCGCAACCTCGCGCGGGGTGAAGGCCCGCGCCGACGAGCCTTTCACCACATGGTTGAGGACGGCGGCGACCTGCGCATCGTTGAGCCCCGCCTGCGCGGGCATCGTGCCGCGATAGGCTTTGCCCGCGACGGTCAGCGGCCCCGAAACGCCGCGGATCACCACCAGCGCCAGATAGCGGCGCCCTGCGGGCGTCGCGGCGAGCGCCTTGGCATCGACTTTCAGCGACGGAAAGGCACCCGGCACGCCCGCTCCGTCGGCGAGATGGCAAGCGGCGCAGCGTTTGTAGACCGTCGCTCCGTCATCGGCGCGCGCGACCGGCCCACTGGCGGCCAGCCCGGCCAGCGCCAGCAATATAGCGGCCCGCCGCATCATTTCTGCTCCAGCGCGACGCCAAGGATCACTGCAGTCGAGCAATTGTAGATCGCGCTCGATGTTCCAAGGCACCAGTTGATGTCGTTGTTCGCCTGCGGGCGGACCATCGGCCGGTCGCGCTCGTTGCGGTTGCACAGGCAGCGCCCGCACGAGGATTTGCCGCAGCAGTCGTTGTAACTGATAATGTACGAACGATTATCGGCAGGGTTCTGGCAGGTCCCGATCCAGGTGATCGGCGACATTTCGGTGCCCGGCGGGCATGTGCTCGCGGTGCCGCCGCAGCAACTGCACAAAAATCCGTCGATCGCGCAGTAACGCCAATAATCGCACTGGGTCTGATCGCCCGGGTCCTGCGGATTGCCGGTGGTTTGCGGTGCGATATGGTCGCCGCTTCCGCCGCCATGCCCTCCCCCATGGGTCTGAGCGCGGGCGACCGGCAGCACGGGCAGCGTCGCGGCCCCGGTGATCGCCCCGCCGATCAGCGTCAGCAGGCTGCGCCGCGATGTGGCGCGCGCGACCTGGCGCGTGACGGTTTCGGAAAATTTGTCCAGACGCGACATGCTTGTCCCCTTTTTGTCGGGCCCCGCGGCTCAGCCGCGTGCGAGATATTCCTGAATGGATGCGACGCGGCGTTCCTTGGCCTCGAACAGGCTTTCCAGATGCTCGCGATTGTTGACGAGGCCGAGCGAGGCGATGCGCCCCTCTTCGTCGATCAGCACCGCATAAGGCAGTTTCGACACTCCCAGCTTGCGGCCCAGATCTTCGGACAGGACATAATCGAAACCCGCCAGCCCCTCGGCCATAACCAGCCGGCGATGCGCGGCGGCATCACCGTCGCTGGCCAGCACCACGTCGAGCCAGCCACGCTCCGCGCCGCGCGCCGAGCGGACGACGGGCAGCAAGGTCTTGCAGACCGGGCAGTCGGGCGAGAGGAAGAAGATCAGCTGCCCGCGCCGTTGGCGCTTGCCGCCGATGACAACCTCTGCCCCTTCGAGCGTTTCGAGCGTCATTTCGGGGGCGGTGTCGCCGACATTGACCTTTTGGTGCAGCGTCAGCGCGCCCGCCGGGGCGATACGTTCGTGGAGCACCCCGACCTGCCGGGCGAGCGCCGCGACCAGAACGGCGAGCACCGCGACGGCGATCCACAACAAGATTTGCGAAGCGAAAACAAAGCCGGTCATCGTGCGGCACTCCTGACGGGAAGATGGGCAATCTCGCTCGCCGCAAAGAGCAGCGCGAGAAAAGCGAGGGCGGCGAAGATCGACTGAATGTCGATGGCGCCGCCCCCGGCGGGAGAGAGAAGAAGCGCGAGTGCGGCAGCGGACAGCGCGAAGGCGCGCCCGACGACGAAACGCCCGATGCCCTTGCGCCGCGCACCAAAGTCACAGCCGCAATCCATCGCGGCATCGCCGCGACGACGAGCGGCATATAGTGCCGCTCCATACCCGGCCCATAGCAGTGCTGCGAGCAGGGCTCCGACGGGCCGCGAGGCCGGAAAGAGCAGCGCGAGCGCGGCCGCCGCCTCGATTGTTGCGGCCGCCATCGTCAGCGGCATCGCAACCGCAGCGTCGATCCGCAACAGGCCCGCGGTGGTCTGCGCCAGCCGACCGCGCTCGGCGAGCTTGTGCGCCGCAGCGGCGCCCAGCACGGCGGCAAGGAAGAGGGTCAGGGCGGAAGTGATGATCGACATCAGCGCGACGCCGTCATCGTCATGGGGTCATGCGCAACGTCAACGATCGTGCGAACGAAAGCGCCGCTGGCCGCATCATAGACATCGAGCGATCCGTCGGGGCGCGAGGCGACGAGCAGCGGCGCGGCCTGCTGGGTTGCCTCGATCGACACGCTGTGGTTCTTGAGCGCGATCCGGCGAACGACCGTCCGGGTCGCCGGATCGATCACCCACGCCTCGGTGCCGCCGTCCTTGTGCGACCCTTCGCCGCCCTTGGGATTCATCAGCACATAGAGTTTTCCGGCGCGGTCGGAGGAGATGACCTGCCACCCGCCGGGCCGCCATTCGGGCGCACCGCCTGCCTGAACCGGGATCCGGAATTCACCGAGATCGCGCGCCGCGGTGCCGGAGAAATCAATCGCGCGAAGACCGCCCTTGAAGCTGGCGAACCATGCGGTCTTCCCGACCATCGCCGGGGTCATGAACAGCGGATCATCGTCGATATTGTTGAATGCCGCGCTCGTCACCGTCGTCGCAGCCTTGCCCGCAGCGTCGAGGGTGATGCTGGTCATCGTGCCGTCGGCACAAAGCGAGGTGAAACCGCGCAGTCCCGTCGGATAGACGAGCGAACAGCCCGGCAGTTCGATGTCGGACAGGATTTTGCGCCCGTCGAGATCGACCACCGTCACCGACGACGCGGGGGTGAAGTTGAACACCAGCGCCCATTTTTCATCATTGGTCAGTTGCAGGCTGTTGCGCAGCGTGACGAACAGGCCGCGCTTGGCGCCGGGCAAGATAATCTCGCCCTTCGGCGCCAGCGTCTTCGTATCCCATATCGTGATGACGTCGGTGCGCTCGCCGCGCGTCAGCCGCGACAGAAATGTCTCGCCGACATAGATTTCACCGCGTGTCGTCGATGGTAGGATGTTGCCGAACTGGGCGATCGGAATCTGCCCGCGTACATGATGATTTTCGGCAGCGACATCGACGACCGCCGCGCGCCCGTCGGGCAGGCTGTTGAAATGCAGGTCGTGCACCAGAACCCAGCTGTCGGGATAGTCAGCGGGCAGGTCGGCGACCGACGGAACGGGTTCCTCGGCCAATGGCTGCGGATATTCCGCTGCTGCCGACATGCTGGCTGATGCCATCAAAATGGCAAAGGCCGTCCCACGTGCGATGCGCCGCATCCTCACTCTCCCTGATCTGTGGTCGATGGCTCTGATGGCCGATTCGGGATAATATTGTTCACTTGTCCAAATTTAGTCAATCGTAAAAATTAGGTCACTTGTCCAAGGAGCGTGAGGCGTTTAACTAGACCCCGGAAAGGCCACAGAAACTTGACGAATTTCATTGTTCCCGATTTGAAAATCACGCCGCGCACCGGGGGCTATGCCCGCGGTCAGGACGGCTTTGAGCATATTTTACGTTCGGCGCTGGCGCTGCTCGTGAACCATGGATCGGCCGCGCTGACGCTGCGCCGGATCGCCACCGAATCGGGAATGAACGTCGGCAACCTCAACTATTATTTCCGGTCGAAGGAAGAATTGATCCGCGAACTGCTGAACGCCGTGATCAGCAGTTACGAGGAGTCATTCGACGAGATCATCCATGAACCGGGTGCGACCGCCGAAGCGCGGCTGGAGAATCTGGTGATGCTGATTCTCGAGGATATTACGACGAAGAAAACGACGCGCTTCTTCCCCGAACTGTGGGCGATGGCGAACCATGATCCCTTTGTATACGATCGGATGAACGAGCTTTACGATCGCGCACGCGTATCGCTCAACGAACTGATCGGCGAGATCAACCCGGCGCTTCCCGACGATGAGCGCAAGATATTGGCGTTGTTCATTTCGGCCTCGATGGAGGGGATGACCATGTTCGCCGGCTATGAAAAACCCTGGCGCGAGCAAATGCCGATGCTCGAAATCATCGCACGGCGCAGCTTCATTCAGGGGTGACTACACGAAAGTGACGTATCTGCACGCTAAGGGCGAACGGATGCCGAACATCACGCGGCGAGCAAGGAACTGACGGCGCGAAGGGGTCGCAGGACATCCGGATCGGGGCGATCATCGACATTCCAGCTATAGTCGCCGGTCAGCGAGATATGCTCCCAGCCCAATGGTGCGATGTGGCGCGCGATTTCGTCGGGCGCGCCGATGTCCACCAGCGCCATTTCGAGATAGCGGGTGTTCCACAGGATGATAGCGGCGACGAGCAGGTTGAGGCCGGATGCGCGATAGGTCTGATTTTCGAACCGCCGGTCGCGCAGCTCGCCGAGCTGGTTGAAGAAGAGCGCGCGGGCGAGTGCGTTGCGGGCCTCGCCCTTGTTGAGTCCGGCCTGGGTGCGTCGGCGCAGGTCGATGTCGCGCAGCCAGTCGAGCATGAAGATCGAGCGTTCGAGGCGACCAAGCTCGCGCAGCGCGAGGGCCAGTCCGTTCTGTCGCGGATAGGCGGACAGCCGACGCAGCATGGCCGAAGCGGTGACGGTGCCGGTGCGGATCGACGTGGCGAACCGCAACAGTTCGTCCCAATGGGCCCCGACATGGGCGATAGCGATCGGATCTCCCGTCATCCCGGCCAGCAGCGGTCCGGCTTCCTGACCCGGCAGCAGATGCAGGCGTCGGTCTTTTATGTCGCGCAGACGCGGTGCGAAGCGGTAGCCGAAGAAGGGCATTAGCCCGAATACATGGTCCGATGCCCCGCCCGTGTCAGTATAGTGCTCCTCGATCGTCAGGCCGGTTTGGTGATATAGCAAGCCGTCCAGGACATAGGGCGCTTCGCCGGCGGTCGCGGCGATCACCCGGCTCGCGAAGGGATCATATCGATCCGAGACATGGGTGTAGAAGGCAACACCCGGTTCGTTGCCGCTGCGCGCATTGATGTCGCCGATCGCGGCCCCGCGACCGCCGGCATGAAATTGTTGTCCGTCGCTCGACGAGGTGGTGCCGTCTCCCCAGAGTGCGGCAAGCGGCATGGTGCGATGGGCGTCGATCAGCCGCGCTAACGCCTCGCCATAGGCGGCTTCGCTGATATGCCAGTCGTGAAGATGGGCGAGCTGGCGCAGACTTGCGCCCCGGCAGGTCTCTGCCATGCGGGTGAGGCCGAGATTGATCCCATCGGCGAGGATGACGGTGAGCAGGGCATTGCGATCGTCGGCCTCCCGGCCCGAACGCCGATGGACGAAGCATTCGCTGAACCCGGTCCAGGCATCGACCTCAAGCAGAATATCGGTGATCTTCACGCGGGGCAGTCGATCATAGGCGGCGCGACGGGTAATCTCGGTAGCGGGGGGTGTCACCGCCTTCAGCGGCGAGATGATGAGGCCGCTTTCGTCAAGTCTGACCTGGGGTAGCTCACCCTGTCGGGCTAGAACTGTCACCTGATCGATCGCCGTGTCGAGCCTGGTGCGCCTTTCCTCGATATGGCGTTCGAAGTCCGTTTCGATGGCGAGAGGCAGCGGTCCCTTTTCGCGAAGCGCCGCATAGGTGGCCGGCGGGATGAGATAGCTGTCAAAATCGCGAAACTGGCGGCTTCCCGCGACCCATATGTCTCCGGCTCGCAACCGCTCGCGTAGCTGTGAAAGGGCGCATAGCTCATAAGCGGCACGATCGACGATACCGTCCCGCAGGACGAACGGCCGCCATGCTGACGGCACAAAGCGCAGCGGTACGCCATCAGGCAAGCGGCGTTTGCCGGTCCGGTATAGCTCCGCGATAATCGTCAGCGCCGACAGGAGCCCCTGCACCGCACCGGCGCCGCGAAATTCGAAGGCATTCAGAAAAGCGCCGGCAAAGAGCTTCACCGTGCGATGCCGCTCGATCAGTTCAGCGGTGCGATCGACGGTTTCGGGTCGGCCGAGCACTTCGGCTTGCTCGACCGCCACGGCGAAGCGCTGCCAGTCCAGGGCATCGATCTGCGCCAGCGAATCCACGCCTTTGGTGCGCGCGTCGATGAGGATGCGGCAAGACCCCGTGAGTGTCCGAAGATGGCCCTGCAGTTCCCGCACCGTCTTGAGGGCTTTATCGCGGGTCCGGTTCTCGGCGCGGCGCACCATGCTGCCCAACAGCTTGTCGAACATCGTCAGGGTCGCGTCGGTCAGGCTTTCCTCAAGCCGTATGCCGGTTGCCGCCAGCGTCGCGTGTCGGCGCAGGGCATTGAGTTCGCCAAGGTGCTGGGGCGTGATGCGGCTGCCCTCGTCCGCCAGCCTGTCAAAAGTCGAAGCCGGGATCATGTCGGCGCGAGCGCGATCGAGGCCCAGCGCGCGGATAGAGGCAAGCCGTTCGATCAGTCGCAGGATGTTGCGCGCTGCCGGCGACTGTGGCGCGTTGCGCAGCCAGGATAGCCATGTCGCGGTTTCCCCCGTACGTCGGGCCAGCAGATCGTCCAGACCCTGTAGCGTGTCGGGTTGCAGGCCGTTTGTGAGCACTTCATAGGTAAGCTGCTCTGCTTGCTGGCGAGCCCTTCGGAGCACCGCTTCGAGAATCGACGGGGAAGGCAGGAGGATCTGTCGACGCCGGAGTTCGTCGACAATAACCCCTGCCATTTGGCCCGGGCGGATGATGGTCTGCGCGATCGGGATCGAAAAGGCCACGATTTCACGAAACGCTTGGCGATCGAAAGCCCTGAACCCGTGCGATCGTCGGATATCGACGAGATGCTCGCGGCGGGTCTGGTCCCGATGGGCATAGTCGGCAAAAGCTTCCGGCGAGACGCCGAGTTGCCGGCCCACATAGGCAAGCACCGGGCCGGGCGGGAGTTCGCCCGCTTCAAGCGCGCGGCCAGGCCATCTCATATAGAGCAGGAGCATCGCAAAGCCGAGCCGGGTGGCATCGCCGCGACGGCGACCGACAATTTCCAGATCGTCGCCGGTCAGCGTATAATGACGCACAATCTCTCGCTCATCGAGCGGCGCGTCATAATGCCCCGCCCAGATTTCCGGGCTCACTAGTCGCCGCCTCGCCAAGCATCATCTCCTTCGCTGCTGCTGTCCGTCAGACGACCGTTGAACGGTCACCGGGAATGTGTCCGTTTACTCTGGACCTGCAATGGCGATTCGGACAAGGTCGCGTGATGATGGGAAAACGGACACGACAGGGCAGAATGTGGCGCTGATCGGTTATGCGCGCGTCTCCACGCCGGACCAGAAGCTATCGCTCCAGCATGACGCCCTGGAGCGCGCGGGATGCGAACGTGTTTTCGACGATCAGGCATCGGGTGCCAGGACCGACAGGCACGGGCTTACCGAAGCATTGGCTTATCTGCGCGCCGGCGACACGCTGGTCGTGTGGAAACTCGATCGGCTCGGCCGCTCGATGAGCCACCTCATCGACAAGATCGGCGAACTGGCATCCCGCGGCATCGGGTTCCGTTCGCTCACCGAGAACATCGACACCACCACGCCGGGGGGAATGCTGGTGTTCAACATCTTCGGCTCCCTCGCGCAGTTCGAGCGTGATCTGATCCGCGAACGCACCCAGGCTGGCCTGCGCGCTGCTCGTGAGCGCGGCAGCAAGGGCGGCCGTCGTCCCGTCGTCACCCCCGACAAGCTGCGCAAGGCGAGAGCACACATCGCGGCGGGGCTCACCGTGCGCGAGGCAGCCGCCCGTCTCAAGATCGGAAAAACCGCCCTGTACAAGGCGCTGGAAAGCACATGACACCGCTGCCGATCAGGAACTCGTGGGTGCTGGTTACAGGGGCCTCGACCGGTCTGGGCAGGGCGTCCGCCCTCCATCTGGCGGCATTGTATCAGGCTAAGCCGCTGATTGTCGGGCGACGGCTCGACAACTTACTGGATCTGCAAGCCGAAATTGGCGCGCGGTTTGATGTTCCATGCGAGATCATAGTGGCCGATCAACGTGAAATCGATGGCAGGGAGAAGATCGCGGCCAGGGTTACAGAATTGGAAGTAAAAGCAGCTTTGCTCGCTGCCGGACTGACGAGCGCCGGTCCGTTCGATGCTGGCCGCGCCAACGCCTATGCCGAGGTGATTGAAACAAACATACTCGGCTTCACGGATTTGCTGGCCCGCTTGGTCGAAATCTTCAAGCGGCAACAGTCTGAATCCTCAATAATCGCGGTATCGAGCCTGGCAGGCGAAACATCCGTACCGTTCCAGGCGGTTTACGGCGCGTCGAAAGCCTATGTGAGTAATCTCATGCGGGCACTTTCCGTCGAGCTTGCGGGGACGGGAGTGAGCGTCGGATCTTTCGCACCAGGGGGCATCGACACCGACATGGCTGCCCTCAGCGATCTGAAGTGGGGGAAGTTGGGTTTGATGGACGTTGATCGGTGCGCGGCCCATGCGATCCACGCCCTGGTTCATCGGCGATCCTTCGCCATACCGGGGATGGGCAACAGGCTCACATATTTGGCAAGCAGGGCTCTACCTCGATCGTTGGTCAGCCGGCTTGCCGCCCTCCCATACAGGCGCCCGCAATAACGACACATGTTCGCGGACAGGTTGAACACGTCCTTCAGCGCTTACCGAAAGCCTATGCTGGCAGCGGACCCCATTTGTTCGCCCTTAGCGTGCAAATTCGTCACTTTCGTGTAGTCACCCCAATTAACCGCG
>Ga0209231_1000260_pt1 | contig 34454 bp, 19 predicted proteins | sample Deesub45470m_DNA_FD_188086 | JGI IMG/M metagenome (GOLD analysis project Ga0209231, IMG submission 188086) | Deep subsurface microbial communities from North Pacific Ocean - 450_OLKR46/470m Metagenome (SPAdes) (version 2) | ecosystem: Environmental > Terrestrial > Deep subsurface > Unclassified ... | reverse complement strand
GCTTGGCAATCTGCAGTTCCCGTTCATGTTGACGGGCTTCAATCAGGCGTGCGGTCTGTGCATCGTTGCGCCAGGCAACGCCGATCTGGCTGGAGATATTGTGCAGCAGTTCAATGAATTCGTCGGTGAAAATCCCTTTGGCGCTTTTGGAAAACGCCGAAAGAATGCCAATCGGCTCCCCCTCAATACTGATTGGCGCATGGGCGAAAGATTTAATCCCTTCGCGCCGCACGATATCCATCGTTTGTTGTTTGTCCATGAAATCAGTGTCGTTGATAGCCATTTCCCGATTGGTTAAAAAGGCTTCGCCAATATAGGTCTCCATCGACAGATTCCGTTCCGAAGCACCGAGGTGTTTGGTCGACATGCCGTTCTGGCTTTTGACCGTCAACGACATATTGTCACGGTCAAGCATCCGGATGACACAGAGGTCAAATTTAAATTGTTGCTGCAATAGGGTAAGGATGCTGTCGTGAATCTCGTGCAACGGTTTGCCACTGGCGACGATGCGTGCGGTTTCGTAGAGCACCCCGAGTTGCTCGCGGCTTGCGGTCCGGCTCAGGGTCACCGAGCCGAAAATATCAAATACGTCTTCCATCCGGCTGCCGCGGGTTGCCAGATAGTTCTCGATAATAACCCGTGCCGGTGCCGCTCCGACAGAGCCGGCCAGGGTGCGTTCGGCGAAGCGCTTAAGCGCCGGGAGTTCAAATTCGGACAGACCCCCTTTCTGGTCAATCTCCTGATTCCCCAGGTATTCGGCAATGGCTTGATGGGCCTGCTTTTCACCAATGAATTTTGACATGAGGTCAACAAATTCGATAATACTCGGGGCCTTGCTGATCCGTTCGCGTCCGGTTTGGCCAACCCGGACATCTGGACCACTGACAAATTTGTCGACCTGCTCAATCTCCTGGGCAGTCGGTTTTGAAAGCAGGGAGAGGAGCATAAATGCGCCAATATTAAAGAACATGGTCCAGAACAGGGAGTGGGTCCAGATGTCGAAACCGTTCAGCCCGAAAAGTTCCAGCGGCCGCAGGAGTGACTGGTTGAACAGGCCGGTTTCAAGAATGTTGCTCTCCAACCAGCCGGAACGAATAAAGGTCGGAATCAACAGGGTATAGAACCAGATAATAAACCCGAACAGCAGACCCCAAAATGCCCCGCGCTGGGTGGCGCGACGCCAGTAAAGTCCGCCGATCAAGGCTGGCGCAAACTGGGTTGCGGCAACAAATGAAATCAGGCCGATATTGACCAGTTCCGAACTGTCACCGATAATCCGGTAGTAAAGGTAACCAAGGAAAATAACGGCGAAAATTGCGATGCGCTTGATGTAAAGCAGGGTCTTTGACATTCCTGTGTGGATAAAGTTTAACTTGAGGATGACCGGCATCACCAGGTGGTTGAGAATCATGGTAGAGAGGGCGACGGAGGAGACCATGACCATGCCGGCGGCGGCTGAAAATCCGCCGATAAAAGCGATCAGGGCCAGCCCGGGGTGGCCGGCGGCCAGAGGGATGTCGAGCACAAAGTAGTCGGCATTCACCGTGTCGCCATTGTTGATCAGCAATCCACCGAGAGCGATGGGGATGACAAACAGATTGATGATAAACATATACGCCGGAAAGCGCCACATGGCGCTTTTAACATGTTCCGGATCGGCGTTTTCAATCACCATGATATGAAATTGTCGCGGCAGGAACATGAAGGCCATCATCGAGATGAAGGTCAGCTGAACCAGCGAAAATAGGTGGTATGATCCTGGTCGATATAAAGGAGATAGGCGCGGTCGGGGAAGCGCGCCGTGAACTGGGTGAAGATGTCGGTGAAGCCATCAAACATGCCGTAGGTGACAAAAAGCCCGACGGCGACAAAGGCGACAATCTTCACCAGCGATTCCAGGGCGATGGCTGCAACCAGTCCTTCATGGCGTTCTGTGGTGCCGAGTTGGCGTGCTCCGAACAAAACGGCAAACAGGGCCAGTAACAGGGCAACGATGAAGGCCGTATCGCTGAACATATCGATCTGTGGCAGCCAGTTGCTGATACTGGTGCGCAAAGGGGGCGAATGGCCGGCGGTCAGGTGCTCAAAGGTGTAGGCGACTGCTTTCAGTTGCAGGGCAATGTACGGCATGATGCCGATAACGGCAAAAACCGTAATCAGACTTCCCAGTGATTGCGATTTTCCATAGCGGCTGGAGATGAAGTCGGCAATTCCGACAATGTTCTGGTCTTTGCTGATGTGGATAATCTTGCGTAAAAAAAAGAGCCAACTGAAAGCGATCAGGGTTGGGCCAAGGTAAATAGGCAAAAAGTCAAGACCGCTGGTGGCCGCACGGCCGACACTGCCGAAGAAGGTCCATGATGACAGGTAGACGGCAAAGGAGAGTGAGTAGATTTGCGGGTTGGAAATAATGCTGCGCCCGGCTTGTCGCCGGCGGTCGGCATAAAAGGCAACCGCGAACAGCAGTCCGATGTAAAGCAGAGTGACGACGGCGACATTCGTGACAGACATCAGTCGTTTTCCTCGTCAGGGGCTGATGTCTTCTCCGGTGCATCCTGTAAAGGAGCGCCGAGAGTATGTGCAAAAAGATAGATAACCCCAATTGAAATCGGCCAGCCAATAAACAGGTAAAGAACCAGTAAGGGGATGCCAAGGACGCTGACCGGTTTGTTGAAAATATGCAAAAAAGGGTAGTTGAGCATGACAATCCCTAAAATAAAGAAAAGCACCCAGCCTTCCTTGATCCGGGAAAGGTCCTGTTTTTTTTCTGTCGTCTTCAAGGTGCGCTATGCCTTTAGCCCTGAAAGAGTTTGTCGATGAGGAAGAAGGTTTGCATCCTGCCGGATATTATAGTCGGGATGTCGAAGGCTGTCGACCGTGAAACGTCCATTTTAAGCAGTGGTCACGCGTTGACGGGGTGGGGGGGGTGTGCTAATGTCCGGCTGGTCAGTTTGCATTGATTCGGGAGCATGATACCAATGAATTCTCCGCAGCCTGCGGTTACCGGAAAACAGCGCGGATATCTGCGCTGCATGTGTTGTTTGATGGTTTTGGCGCTGCTGCTAACCGGCTGCAGTTCTGGCGCTATTTCTGCGTCAGGGCCGAAAGCCGATCTGGTTCTCGATGCCGAATCGGCCGCACTTCATGCCTTTGCCAGGGCCCAGCTGCTCAGCCTTGACGGTGATTTAGCCGGCAGTCGTCAGGCTCTGGAAGAGGGGATTGTCGCCGATCCCGACTCGGCCGAACTGCGCATGGCGCTGGCCGAAGTTCTGGTGCAGTCAGGCGATATTCCCGCTGCACAGCAGGCGGTCGAAGCGGCACTGGATCGCGACCCCAAGATGGTGCCGGCTTATTTACTCCTGGCTGAAATACAGATCACCCACGATCAGTTGCCTGATGCCATCGTGTCGCTGGCCAGGGCCAATACCTTGCAACCCGGCCAGAGTCAGATCCTGATGCGCCTGGCCTATGCCCATGCTCGAAACGGCAGTTTAGACCAGGCTCTGCAAATCCTGCGCGATCTGGTCGCTGCCGAGCCGGAGAATGTCAATGCGCTTCTGGTGCTGGCACGGTTCTATCGCAGCAGTGATCAGCCGTTGCTGGCATTGGAAACCTACCATCTGCTTTTGGCTCGTGTCCCCGATTCCGGTTTGGGTGTCATGGAGTTGGCCGATCTTGAGATGAGCCTGCAACACCCCGCTGTCGCCATTCAGGTCTGTCTCGATTATCTTGAACGGGTGCCGGACGATACGGCTATTCGCCACCGTCTGGTGCGAATCTACCTGGATGAGTCACGCTATGATGACGCGTTACAGGAGCTTGGTCTCATTTTGCAGCACGATTCTGAAGACCGTGATGCACAGCGCAAGATTGGCCTGATTCATCTGCAACGACGTGACTGGGCTGCCGCGTTGGAGGTTTTTTCCGCATTGGTCGCCAGTGATCCGGAAAACAGTCTTTATCGTTATGATCTCGGTGTCACCCTCGAAGCGGCTGGCGATCTGGAGCGGGCGCTCCCCCTCTTCACCACCATCCCGGCCGATTCTGAACTCTACACCGATGCGGTCATGCATCGTGCCTACCTGCTGGTGACATTGGACAAAAGTCAAGAAGCCCGGGCCCTGCTCACGGATGAGATCGAACTTGTCTTGTCTCGGCCGGAGGCGGTGGTGTTTCTCGCAACCCTTTATCAACGTGATCAGCAGCTCGACGCGGCGGAATCTCTGCTGCGCCGTGGTCAGGACGCTTTCCCCGACCAGCCCGATCTGCTTTTGAGCCTGGCCTTTCTTCTTGACCAGCGCGGAGATTTTACTGAGTCAGAGGCGTTGGCGCGCCAGGTAATGGTTCTGGCGCCGGATAACGCCGAGGCCCCGAATCTTATCGCTTATTCTTTGGCCGTGCGCAACCTGCGTCTTGATGAGGCGCTGGAACTGGCGCAAAAAGCCCTTGCCCTGCGCGCTGCTCCCCATATCCGCGACACTCTCGGTTGGGTCTATTTCCGGCTTGGTCGCTATGCGCAAGCGCGAAAAGAGCTGGAGCAGGCAGCTGTTGGATTGGGCGAAGACCCGGCCGTTCTGGAGCATCTTGGTGATGTTATGAGTGCGCTTGGCGATGTGAAGGCGGCCAATGATTATTATCGCCGTGCCCTGGCCACCGGCAAAGCCGAGGCGGTCGATACCCTCAAACAAAAAATAAACCCTCCTCCGGCAGCGCATCCCTGATATGAAACGGAACCTTCTGTTTGCTGCGCTGTGTCTGTTGGTGGTCGCCTGTACGCCACGTCCTCATCCGCTACCGCATCCGCAACCGACGCAGGATGTTTTGCTGCAAAGGCTGGACCAGACGCGCGCCGCTTTCTTTTCGGTGAAAGGGTTGGCCAAAGTTTCCTACCGGCGTGGAGACGAATCGGTCTCTGCGAGCCAGGTGGTTATTGCCCGTTCTCCGGCCTCGCTTCGGCTCGAAACTCTGGGTCTGTTCGGGTCGCCGCTGATGCTTTTGGCGACGGATGGGGAAACCCTGACCGTCCTGATCCCCGGAGAGGGGAAGGCTTATCAGGGGGCGGCTGACTCCGGATTTTTGCAACAGGTTCTGCGCCTGCCGCTGCGTCCGGTCGATCTGGTCTCCCTGTTGCTGCAGCAGCCACTGCTCCTCCCGTACGAGAGCGCGGCCGTTCTTTACGAAGATGACGGGCGCTCCCGACTGACCCTGCAAAACTCCTACGGACTGGTGCAGGAGCTGACCTTTGACCGCTCCCTGTCTCTGGTCTCCTGCATTTATCGTCTGGCCGGGGTTCGTCAGTTGCAGGTTGACTACGCCGATTTTGACGACAAGAGCCGTTTTCCGCGCCATATTGAGTTGAGTTTACCGGCTGACGACATTGAGATGACTCTGGCTTTTTCCCGTGTCGATGTGAACAGTGATCTGCCGGCCAGCCGATTTGTCATCACCCCTCCGGCCGGTTACGTTGTTGAACCGCTCCCCGGACAACCTTGAACAAAGAGAGTGCGGCATGATCATCATACGCTTTTCACGCACACTCTTTCCGGTTCTGCTTCTGGCCCTTGGTTTGCTGGCCGGTTGTGATCGCTCATCCCCGTCGCCTGAAATAACGCACGGCGCCACGGTCCCCGCTTTTGGCGATACCTTTATTGAAGCCTCCATCGGCGAACCGAGCAATCTCCTGCCGGTGCTCTCGTCCGACAGTGCCTCGTCAGAGATCAATGGTCTGGTTTATAATGGGCTGGTTCGTTACGATCGCAATCTGCGCCTCGAAGGGGAGTTAGCGGAGTCCTGGGAGGTTTCAAACGACGGGCTGACCATCACCTTCCACCTTCGTCACGGCGTTGTCTGGCATGATGGCGCTCCGTTTACCAGCGCAGATGTGCTGTTTACCTACCAGATGTATATCGACCCCAAGGTGCCAACCTCCTATGCCGAGGATTTCAAGCAGGTTGCCGATCTGCAGACGCCCGACCCCTGGACCGTGCGCGTCGTCTATCCTCAGCCGTATGCACCGGCGCTTGAAAGCTGGGGGACCTCGATTCATCCCCGGCATCTTCTCGAAGGACAGGATGTCACCAAAAGCCCCTTGAGTCGCATGCCGATCGGCACCGGTCCTTATCGGTTTGTCGAATGGCAATCTGGTGAAAAACTGGTGCTTGAGGCCAATGCCGACTATTTTGAAGGGGCGCCTTATATCCGCCGGGTGGTTTATCGGGTGATCCCGGACTCCACGACCCAATTTCTCGAACTGCTGTCCGGTGGTCTCGATTTCATGGGTCTGACCCCGCTGCAGTACCGCAAGCGTACCGATACGCCGGCGTTTCAGAACAGTTTTAATAAATATCGTTATCTCAGTTTCAGCTACAGTTACCTCGGTTACAATCTGCGCAAGCCTCTGTTTCAGGACCAGCGCTTACGACAAGCGATTACCTGTGCCATTGATAAGCAGGAGATTGTCGATGGGGTTCTGCTCGGCATGGGGCAGGTGGCCACCGGGCCGTACAAACCTGATACCTGGGTCTATAACCCGAAGATCCGCCACTACCCTTACGACCCCAAGCGGGCGCGGGAACTGTTGGAAGAGGCCGGTTGGTTTGATAAGGATAATGACGGGGTGCGCGAACGGGGTGCAGAGAAGCTCTCCTTCACCATCGTCACCAATCAGGGGAACGACCTGCGCGTCCGGACGGCGGAGATTTTGCAGCGGCGGCTGAAAGAGGTCGGCATCGAGGTGCAGATTCGCGTTGTCGAGTGGGCCACCTTTCTCAAGGAGTTTATTTTTCCGGGGAATTTTGACGCCACAATTCTCGGCTGGAGCGGGGGGCCGGAACCGGATCAGTACAACATCTGGCATTCAAGCAAAACCGGGCCGCGTGATCTGAATTTTATCCATTACAAGAATGCCGAGGTTGACAGCCTGCTTGAGCGCGGACGGCGCACCTTTGACCAGGCAGAGCGTAAGCGGATTTATGATCGCTTTCAGGAGATCCTCGCCGAGGAACAACCCTACACGTTCCTGTATGTCGGTGAAGCGTTGCCGGTGGTCTCGGCACGGTTCCGTGGCATTGAACCGGCACCGGCCGGAATCCGTTATAATTTTATCCGCTGGTACGTTGCCGCTGACGAGCAGAAGTACGCCCGTTAAGTTCCGTTTTTAACAGGTTGGCAACTCAAGCCAGAGCGGTTGGCCACTAAGGCACCAGGAAAGGCTAAAATCTGTTTTGACGCAGAGGCGCGGAGGCGCCGAGAAAACCTTAAAGACTTTTGGTTAAACCATGAATTTCACTCTGCGTCTCAGCGTCTCTGCGTCAGAATGCTTTTGCTTGTCATGGTGGCAAGACTAAATGGAAAAGGGAAGGGATTCGTGCTCGCTTATATCTGTCGCCGCTTGCTGATGATGATACCGCTTCTGATCGGGATTACCCTGATCAGTTTTGTGGTGATTCATCTTGCCCCCGGGGAACCGACCGACATGCAGACCGATCTCAACCCCAAAGCGAGCGCGGAGATGCGTGAACGGTTGCGTGATCGCTATCATCTCGATGAGCCGCTCATGGTGCAGTATGGTCTCTGGATGGCGCAACTGGCGCAACTCGATTTTGGCGAATCCTTTGCACTCGATCACCGCCCGGTTCGCGATAAAATTCTGGAACGTCTGCCGGTGACCATCCTCATCAACGCCCTGTCGATACTGGCGATTCTGGCTCTGGCGGTGCCGATCGGCATTTACTCTGCGATTCACCAGGGTGGGGTGTTTGATCGTGGCTCAACCCTGCTGGTCTTCCTCGGTTTTGCCATGCCCTCCTTCTGGCTGGCGCTGCTGCTGATGGATTGGCTCGGAGTGCGCTACGGTCTGTTTCCCGTGGTCGGTATCCGCTCTTTAGGTTTCGAGTACCTTGATGGCTGGCAGCAGATTCTTGATGTTATGCACCATCTTGCACTGCCGGTGTTCGTTTCGGCGTTCGGCGGCCTGGCCGGGTTCTCCCGTTATATGCGTGCCAACATGCTCGAAGTTATCCGTCAGGATTATATCCTCACTGCCCGGGCCAAAGGTCTGCCCGAGCGACTGGTGATCCTGCGCCACGCCCTGCGCAATGCCCTGCTGCCGGTAATTACCATTCTCGGTCTGTCGGTCCCCGGCCTGATTGGCGGCAGTGTTATTTTTGAGACGATATTTGCTATCCCCGGCATGGGAAAGCTGTTCTTCGACGGGGTCATGATGCGCGATTATCCCCTGATTATGGGGGTTCTGGTGATTGGCGCCATTTTGACCCTGGTCGGAAACCTTCTCGCCGATGTCGGTTATGCCATCGCCGATCCGCGGATTCGGCAGAAATAGCCGTTTTCAAAGGGCAGGAATCAGGTTTCAGGTTTCAGGAGTCAGGCAAGAAGGTGTCAGGTGTCAGGAAAGGCCCCGAATCTGTCACCACTGAAACTTTACTTGCGCATTGTTTATCCTGAATCCTGATAGCTGAAACCTGCAACCTTCTTGCTTGAAACCTGAAACCTGAAACCTTTTTTCTTGAAACCTGATACCTGATACCTGAGACCTGATACCTGATACCTGAGACCTGAGACCTGAGACCTGAGTCCTGATACCTGAGACCTGAGACCTGAGACCTGAGACCTTTTTTATGATCGACTGGCACTCACATATCCTCCCCGGCCTCGATGACGGGGCTAAAACCGTCGATGAGTCGCTGGCGATCGGTCGGCAACTGTTTGCGGCCGGTTTTCGCACCGTGCATTGCACCCCGCACCGTTTGCGGGGCATGTACGAGATTCCGGCAAACTCGGTGCGTGCAGCGTGTGCCGAACTGCAGGCGGTGTTTACGCGTGAAGGGTTAGCTCTTCGCCTGTTGCCGGGTATGGAATACTGTCTGGACGAGTTTTTCCCGGACGATTTTAAAGACCCTTTGCCATTGGGGCAGAGCGGTCAGATCCTGGTGGAAACCCCCTCCCAACCCGATTTGCAGTTATTGAAGGAGAATGTTTTTCTGATCCGTCGTGCCGGCTATACCCCTTTACTGGCCCATCCCGAGCGGCTGGCATTTCTTGCTCCACCTGCTACGGGCAGCCTGCTTCAGGGCGTTGTCGCCCGGTTGCGCGGGCAGCTTGATGATCAAGATTCGGTGGCGGGGACGCCATTGGCCGAGCTGCTGCAGATGGGTTGTCAGTTACAATGTAATCTCGGTAGTATTGGTGGTTATTATGGCGCAGCAGTCCAGCGCCAGTCCGAGCGCTTTCGCCAACTCAATTTATACGTCGCAATCGGTTCTGATGCCCATAACCCTGATGCCCTGCAGCGTTTTTTACAGCCATCAATTGATCATTTACGCAAGAGGTCGCCGCATTTGTGCCCGTCCGCAGTCGGTGATTGCTCAGACGTGGAATAATCTGTTATTATTACCAACTAAACTGTTAATCCCTGTTTTAAATTCGGAGGGAAGAGAACCTTGATGCGCGTTGCCTATCGTTTCGGCCGGATCTTATTTGGCCTCGGTTTTTTGCTTGGTCTTTCTGCTTGTGCCTCCACCTACACCGATCTCCCCGCCGGGACGGTGCTGGAGGTCACCGGTTCAGCGGTTGTCTCTCAGGAGACGGTGGTTGTGCCGACTTTTGTTGACGTCACCCCCCCTTCGGCCGATTATCGCGTCGGCCCGGGCGATGTGTTGTACGTGAATGTTCAGGCCCGTCCCGAATTAGGCAGCCCGATTTCGTCCGCCAGCGATGTAAAAGGGACCCGTATCGATGGTGAAGGGCGCCTGCATCTCCCCCTGATCGGTGTTGTCGAGGTCGCTGGGCTGACCCTGACGGAGGTTGAGACCCGTCTTTCTCAGGCTTATTCCACTTATCTGCAGCGTCCGTGGCTTGTGGTTGAAATTGCCGAGTATCGCAGTCGCCCCTTGTATCTGATCGGTCAGTTTCGCAATGCCGGCACCTATTATATGGACCGGCCGATGACCCTGCTCCAAGGAGTCTCCGCCGGCGATGGTCTGCTTGACAGTGCCAATTTACGCAGCGCCCGTTTGCTGCGTGAGAAAAAAACCATGGCAGTCGATCTTCTCGCTCTGCTTGAAGGGGGTGACACCAACCAGAATGTCTGGTTGCACGGGGGTGATACCATTTATGTCCCCGACGACAAAAACCAGAATGTTTTTGTTTTCGGGGCGGTGCTCAAGCCGGGACCGGTCGTCATGCCGAACGGCTCCCTCACCCTCAGCCAGGCCCTTGCTGCAGCGAACCTGAACGATGTCCGCGGTCATACCGGTTATATCCGCATTATCCGTTCCTACACTCCGGTGCGTGGCGAACTGCTGGTGGTCGATCTTGATGCCATCCTCCGTGGCGAGGCGCTTCCGTTCCCGCTGACCAAGGGGGATGTGATTTATGTACCGCGCAGTCGAATCGGCAACTGGAACGAGGCGATCAGCGAGATTCTGCCCTCTTTGCAACTGTTCAGTGCTCTGCTGCAACCCTTTGTGCAAATTCAATATCTGTCTGGCAACAATAATTAGCAGTCGGTTAAACACCTGACGGGCGCACTCGTTGTGGTCTTTCGCCGCTTTTGACTGAAAGATTTTAAAGGCGTTTCACGCAAAGCCGCAAAGAGAACCAGGGGCAGCACTTCCGGGTTAGATCCAACCCACCAAGGATTTGATTTTAATTTTGTGCTTTTGCGTCTTTAAGTGAACAGAGTGAACGGGCGTGAGTTGTTTTTTGACTTGTAAGGTTTAATGCTTATCTGCGAAATGCAGATTTTATCAGTGAGTTGAATAAGATGATGATGACACCGAGTGACCGCCCGGTCGGGCCACCACATACCGAGGAAGTCCATCTGCAGGACTATATCAATGTTCTGTATCGCCGGCGTCAACCGGCGGCAATTGTGTTTATGGCAATTGTGTTCCTGGTTGGACTCTACACCTTTATGTCGCGGCCGCTTTATGAAGCGACGGCCACCCTGCATGTCCGGGATGAAAAGGTTAAAGGCGGTGATCTGCTCGGCGATCTGGGTTTATCGCGGGATAACCCCATCGAGACCGAAGTTGAAATTCTCAAGTCGCGCACCAACGCGGAAGACGTCGTCCGTCGTCTGCAACTCAACTGGGAGCGACTGGATGTCGGTGACGGGGTCTCGTTTAACCTGCTTGAATTTGCTTCGTCTGATCAAGAGCCTGAGTACACCATTTCTCTGATCGGGGACGGGCACTACACCATTCGCGGCGCCTCCTGGTCGAAACCGGTCGAGGGGCAGAGTGGCAAATTGCTCCAGACCGAAGGGCTGCGTCTGCTGGTCGACCAGCTGCAAGGTCCGGCTGGTAGCCGTTTTCAATTAAATCTACATCCATTCAACGCCGTCGTTCAGGGGTTGCGCAATACGGTCTCTGCCAGTGAAATTGGTAAAGGGACCAATATTATCCGCCTGTCTTATCGCAACAACGATCCGCAGCTGGCGAGTTCCATTGTCAATACTCTGGCCACGGTCTATCTCGATCGCAATGTTCTGTTAAAAACCGAAGAAGCGCGCAAGTCGGTCGAATTCATCGAGCAGCAGCTGGATGAAGTGCGCCAGCTTCTCGATACGGCGGAAAAAGCGTTGCAGGATTATAAACGCCAGTCGGGGGTGATCAAGCTCGACAGCGAAGCAGAAATCCTCATCGAGCGCCTCTCTTTTGTCGATCGTGAACGCAGTGCCGTGCGTCTGCGTAGCCGGCAGGCGGCGTTTGCCATTGCGGCCCTTGAAACCGCGATTCGCGATGGGCGCAGCTACGCACCGTCATCGCTGCTCGAAGACCCGGTTCTGGCCGAAATGGCCAAAGAGCTGGCCCGGCTCGAAGTTGAACGGCGTGGTCTGCTGGATGAGTTAACCCCGGCGCACCCGCTGGTGCGTAACATTGACGAACGGGTGATTGCCGGTCAGCGCAAAATGCTCGCCAGTTATCAGGCGCTGAAAGAAGGGTTCGATCTGCGTGACCGCGATCTGGGTCAGGAAGTGGAGCGTTTTGAGGCACAGTTGAAGACCTTACCGGAGGCCGAGCAGCAACTGGCCCGCCTGACCCGTCTGGCGACAGTCAATGCCGGCATCTATACCTTTCTGCTGCAAAAGCATGAAGAGGCGCGCATTGCCCGGGCGGCAACCATCAGCAGCATTAACGTCATCGACCCGGCGATCGTCCCGGAAGTCCCGGTCAAACCGAACAAAAAACGCAACCTGCTGCTGGCCCTGATTGTCGGTGCCATGGCCGGTATTGGCCTCGCCTTTTTTCTGGAATATCTTGATGACACGGTCAAAGACGCCGAAATGGCCAAGCAACTGGTCGGCGCTCCGGTTTTGGCGGTTATCCCGCACATCCCCGTTTCAGCGATGGAAAAAGTCGGCACCGATGAAGAGGAGAAGGTCAAGCGGACCCTGATTACCCATCTTGACCCGAGATCGCCCGTATCCGAGGCATTTCGTACGCTGCGTACCGGCATTCACTTCGCGTCTTTCAACGCGCAGAAAAAAGTCATTCTGGTCACGAGCTCGTTCCCCGGCGAAGGGAAGACGACGATCGCGGCCAACCTGGCTGAAACCATGGCCAAGACCGGTTCAAGCGTGCTGCTGATCGGTTGCGACCTGCGCCGGCCGACCCTGCACACAATTTTTGATCATCCGATGTCGCCCGGTTTGACCGAAGTGCTCATCGGTGATGTTTTAATCGATAAGGCCATCCATCACACCGGCATCAATTCCCTCGATTTCATCAGTGCCGGCATGACACCACCGAACCCGGCCGAATTGGTCGGCTCAGAGCAGATGCGGCGCTTGCTGGACGAGCTTCGCCCCCAATATGACACCATTCTGCTCGATGCGCCGCCGCTACTGGCGGTGACCGATGCGTCACTGTTGTCCGAATACGCCGACATGCTGGTGGTTGTGCTTGAAGTCGGTAGGGTGCAGGTACGGGCGGCGCAGCGCATTGGCGAGCTGCTGAAATCGATGCAGACACCACTGGCCGGAATGGTCCTCAACGATAAGTCGGGCAAGGGGATGGAGTATTACAGCTACTACCGGGATCGTTATGGCCGATATGGTTACGGCCAATACGGCTATTACAGCAGCGGTTATTCCGATGCCGATGAAACGTCCATTCCCAAGTCAATGTGGCGCCGGTTATGGAATCTTTTCTCCCATAAAAAGTAGTTTCGTGTTGGCCGCTGATTTAAAAAAACAGGGACGCATACCAGGCAAAAAGCATTGGCCACAGATTTCACGGATTAACACGGATTTGAACAAACCAGAAAACTTTTGCTTAGATTTGCCTGATCCGCGTAAATCAGATTTGATCAGATTTGATCCGTGTCCAATTGCTCTTTGCTCCAGGTCCGTTTCCATCGGCCTATATCTGCGAAAATCCGTGTAATCTGTGGCCGGGTTCAAAGCCCTGAAGGCATTTGCCGCAGATTCCGCAGATTTACGCGATTAAAAGACAAAGCTCAAATCAAGAACACTGAACACGGCTCAAATCTGATTGACACGGATTAACACGGATTTGAACAAACCAGAAAGCTTTTGCTTTGATTTGCCTGATCCGTGTCAATCAGATTTTATCAGATTTGATCCGTGTTCAATTGCCCTTTGCTCCAGATCTGTTTCCATCGGCCTTTTTCTGTGAAAATCTGTGAAATCTGTGGCCAGGTCCAAAGCCCTGAAGGTCTTAGCCGCAGATGAATACATTGAGGTGCCAATGAAAGTCATTCTCCCGGTTGCCGGCAAAGGGACGCGCCTGCGTCCTCATACTCACACCCGAGCCAAATCTCTGGTCCAGGTTGCCGGTAAAACGGTACTGGAGCATATCGTCTCCCGCCTGCAGTCACTCGATGTCGACGAATTCGTTTTCATTACCGATGAAAATGGCGGTCAGATCCAGACCGTAATGCAGCGCGAATTTCCGCAAGCCAACTGTACCTATATCCAGCAGACTGAAAAGCTCGGCCCTGCCCATGCTATCTCTCTGGCCGCCGGGCGGATTGTCGCTGGCGATGATCTGCTCATTGTCTTTAATGACACAGTTTTTATTGCCGATCTGGACCAACTGAAAGGCATGACCGCCGATTGTGACGGCCTTATCTTTTCGAAAGAGGTTGAGGATTATCAGCGTTTCGGGGTCAACGTACTGCGTGACGGCTATATCGTCGATATGGTCGAAAAGCCTGAACAACCGATATCGAAACTGGCTCAGGTCGGTCTGTATTACCTGCGTGACGGGTCTGATTTTATGGGCTTCCTGCAACAGTGCATAAACGCCAAAGAGACGGTGAAGGGGGAGTATTACCTGCCGCCGGTTTTTATGCGGATGATTCGTACCGGTAAAAAACTGCGGGCTCCGGAAATCGATGAGTGGCTCGATTGCGGAACACCAGAGTCGTTATTGTCGACCAATCGCTACCTGCTGCGCGGGCGCAGCCACAACCATGGGTCGGTCACCGATTCGGTCCTGATCGAGCCGGTGCACATCGCTCCGGGTGCCATTGTACGCAATTGTATTCTTGGCCCGTATGTGTCCGTCGCTTCCGGCAGTGTTGTTGAGCAGAGCATCATTGCCGATTCGATTGTGAACGCCGGGGCTAAAGTCTTTTCGGTGATTCTCTCCAGTAGTATCCTGGGTGATTTTGTTTCGCTGAATGGCTCTCCGCGCCGGATGAATATCGGCGATAACTCATTTATCGATATCGGTGGTTAACCGCGGAACAATGCTGATAACAACAAGGGCAACCGGTTTTTAATCTGCGTCCATCCGCTTTTATCGGCGTTCGACAACGTTTTCCTTGCTTTGCCTTCCTTCGCCAATGACCGCATCGACAAAGGCTCATGCCGGTCAGGCTGCGTTTTTACATATAGGTTTCTCCTCCCCTGGCCTATCCCTGAGAACGCCTCTGATCACATTGTTCTATCTTGTTCGTTCCAACTTCAACAAGCCATTTCATACTGTGATGGTCATTGTTCTGGTCTGGATTTTGCAGATACCTCAGTCTGCGAGGATTAACTGATTGACAGGTCGGCCTTTATTGAGCCAATCCGCAATGTATCTGTGCAATTTCAGCTGGTTATGTTAGATGGCGTGTGGTTGAGCTGATTGTTTTTTTACCGATTGCTTTTTCGCCCTGTGCAAAGATTGCGTGAAACAGCGACATTTTTTGCATTTTGCCTGTTTTGGTCGGTTTTTGTTGTCACCAACACGGTAGGGCCGATAAAGAAAACATCAATTTAAGTCTGTTTTTTAGGTGGTTAACAGATTCTTCCCGGTCGAAGCTGACGGGATCATAAACGGGATGTGGGGTCGGGTTCTCAACCTTGACCAACAAAAGGAGTTGAAGATGAAAGAGCGGATTCAGGGGTTGAATAGAGGGTTGGGTCGTTTGCTCTTGCTGGCGTTTGGCTTGCTGCTTCTGGCCGGGCCCAACAATGCGGTTGCAGCAGCGACTTTGTCGCAGACGACCTTTGATGCCAACACGGTCAGCTTCAACCTGACGATTGATAATGTCTCGACCTCTTTTCCCGATGTCCGTCTCACGATGTTTTATGATGCCGACGATGATGGTGTTTGCGAAATGGCATCTGAACCAGCTCTGACCGGCGGTCTCACGGAAAACATGGACCTGGTTTATGATAACAGTCTGGGTCAGAATCATACCCAGTGGTTTGGTCCTGATACTGACCCCGCCCTTGGCCGCATGGTCACTAATCTGACCTTCAATGGTTTTTTTAACCCCGGACGCTACTGTGTCTTCGGAGATTATACAAACAGCAGTAATGGTGTGGTTTTCGGACTCATTGCCTCGCCCTTCATAGTGAATACTGTTCCCGGTGCACGTGAAGTCAGTGGTGAGTTGTTTGACATGTTTGATTGGGGAACTCCGTTAGACCCCTCTTTCGTTGCGGTTGGCGAGGAGGTTGAGGGGCAGAACGTCCTGCTCGGCTTTGCTTTTTCGGACCCCGTCGATGGTTATTTTGCCGTGCAGTTGGCTGAGGGGACGAACCCCTCCGGTTTTCTGACAGTTACTCCCTTCAGTACCTCTTCCTACTACGTCCCGCGGAAGCAATTGGTGAATATCCCGGCAGTGGGATTGAATGCGCAGTTGCTCGAGGTCGAGACTTCGGATGGTATAATTAACGGTAGTGTGATTGATGATCTTGGCGCTACCGTCTCCGGCGAAATTGCCGTTATTGCCGAGACGCCATTCGGGTATTTTGGCGAAAAATTTTTCAATGCCGGTACTGGCTATAATAGCCTTTATACCGTTTCTGGTATGAACTGGCTGGTCAAGCTTAAAAAAGAGACTTTTCCGGCGGGCTATTTTTCATCAAGGTGCAATAACCCCGGTGACTCCAGTCTTGATGGCTGTACCGTCATTCCGGCTACAGGAGGGGTTCCCGCAAACTTTATCCTGTTTAAGACCACCTCGCACATCGCTGTTACAGTGGTCAATGAAGATGGCAATCTGGCTGAGGGTGTTCTGGCCGCAGCCACACGCATCAATGCTGCCGGTACTATTCAAGATGGCGTTGGTAGTCATGCGTTTTCGGACAATCTCGGTCGCGCTTCGTTGTCGGTTAATAATGGCGACTGGCAGGTTAGTCTCTGCACCAGTTGTCATGTCAACAAGGTCCTGAATGACGGGGTTTATCTGGTCCCGGGCGTGGCAAAAGAGACGACCACTTCGGGGGCAACCGTCAACCTGCAGATGGACACCTATTATGCCGATGGCGCATTGCAGGGTTACGTTTATGACACGGATGGAAACCCGGTCTACGGCGCGCGAATCAATGCGCAGACGTACGATGCAATTAATAATGGCCAGCCAATTCCGGATGTTGATACCAAGGGTATCTTCGCCTCGACCGAATCCGATGCAACGGGGCATTACTTTCTGCCGTTGCTCGGTGGCAATTGGACGGTCACGGCACAAAATCAACTGACCAAAGCGACGTCGGCGGAGGTTTCTTTTTTTCTGCCGGTCGACAACAACGACAGAATTGATCAGTACAACGAAATCAAGAACCTTTTCCTGATTCTTCCGGTTGGAGCGCCGGCCTATAACAGCGCCCTCATTACCGCTGCTACGGGATCCAGCGTGGAGTGGAATCAAGCTGACTACGATTATGTTGTCGGCGGTGATTACGCTAAGGTGAATGGCCTGTATTACAAAATCCTTAGCGTTGGTCCAAGTCGTCCTGGTTATCTTCTGGCCTATTTGCAGAATGTCGACCAGATCAGTGGTGTTGCCATTGGTGCGGCGAGTACAACCGGTATGCTTGGCAAGCGGATCTATTTTCAGGGCACAACGTTCATCCCTACCGGGCTGCTTGACCGTGATAATGATGGTATGCCGGATAACTATGAAATCTGGAACGGGCTCAACCCCTTTATTGATGATGCTGCTCTCGATCCTGACGGCGATGGCTTTACCAATTTTCAAGAGTTTGCCATGGGGACCGATCCCCAGGTCGAGAATACTCCCAGCTCGTTGTCGTTGTCGGTCACCCCGACAATTGACGCATCCGGGACGGCACTGATCACTTTGGGCGGTATCGAATCTTACGGCGGCGCTCTGTTCCAGATCTTTCATGATCTTGACGCTGACGGTGTCGTTGATAGTAACGAATGGCCAATTCTATCGGAATACGTTATCGATAATGGTGGTGTGTGGGCGAGCGCCGATTTTGCTGCTGATGCGAACCTGGCCACCGGCACCATCGAGACCTCTATCGGCCATGAACCCCGTTGGGGCAATCTGGCGCCCGGGAGCTATGTTATTCGTGCCACCGATCGCTACAGCCAGTCGGTTCTGGCGCCATTGGTTGTGACAGCGGTTGGCAGCCCGACCGGAACCATCAGCGGCAGACTTGAAAAAGCCGGTGTCCCTGGTCTGGGGATTGCCAACGCGATGGTCGCTTTTGGCCATGAACAGAACACTGGTGATTTTCATGTGGTCAGCTTTGCTTTTACCGATACGGCTGGTTATTACACCATCGAGGTTTCCGAAGCCCTGCCGGTGACCGGCAGCCTCACCGCTCTTCGTAACGACGGTGTTTACCTTTCTTCCGGTAGTACTGAGTTTACTCTTCAACAGGGACAGCCCGCCACGCAGAACCTGACCCTTAAGCAGGGGGACGCGGTGGTCAGCGGCCAGGTTGTTAGCCGACGTGATATGCGTCCCGGCTCTTTTGTCCCAATCTATGCAGAAGGCTGGTCCCCGACTCTAGGTGGTTTCAGCTCGGAGGCCCTGACTGATCTTGAAGGAAATTACACTCTGCCTGTTTCCAACAGTGTGTCGCAGTGGCAGATTGAGCTGCAGCCTTCACCCCTGTTTTATGCCTACAAAGATAATTTCCTGGAGTCTCAATGGGGGGATTCGGTCACAACCAGTCCTTCTGGCGGCCCCTATGTTCTTAAATTCTGGTCCTTTCCGGTCACCACTTATATCGGCACCAGTGTTGTTGATGAATACGGCTCTGCCGTTTCAGGGATAGGCGTAGGCGCCAGTCTATTCGGCCATCCTGATGCCGCCTATGACGGAATCTGGGCGGAGGCGCGCAGCAATGTGGCCGGCAATGTGCGCATCGGGGTCACAGAAGGCGATTGGAATGTTGGCCTGTTTATGGATAGTGTCCTGCCACAGGTTGGTGGTGTGTCCTACGAGATGGTTCCTGGCCCATGGCAGACGGCTTCGGATGTCGCCGATGGTGTCGATTCGGCGCTGCCTGGCTTCATCGCCTATTATGCCGACGGCGCCATTGAGGGCCAGGTCCGCGATCTGGGCGACAACCCGATTCAGGGGGCTACGGTATCGGCTTCGACCTCGAATGCTTACAACGTTTCAGCTTCGGCGGCGGTGCCGGGTACTCTGAATCCCACAGTGCAGACCGGCAGTGATGGTCGTTTCCGTATCCCGGTCATCGACGGTGACTGGGTCGTACAAGTTTCCAGCGGGGAGCAGATGGCCCTGTCACATCCTATTATGGTGGAGACAAATGGTGACCATAACCCATTGGAAGTGATTGATACCGGAATCTTTTATCTGCAGGCCGCCCACTGCTTCAATGCGATCATGGATTTTGATGAAGAGATCATCGATGGTGGCGGAACAGAGTGTTCCCCGACTTCAGATCTAACAATCGTTCTAAATGGCACCGGGATTGGTATTGTCCAGAGCCAGGATTTAAAAATTGACACGGCGGCTGCCAAGTCCACCGCCACGTACAAAGCGACGGATGTCGTCATTCTCGTGGCAACGCGCGATACCGAGTCGATCTTTGTCGGCTGGTCGGGCGATGCCGCCTCATGTGGCACAAATACGACCTGTGTCATCTCCACCGATGCGAGCAAAACAGCCACGGCAACATTTAACTATGCCATGCATCCGCTGACGGTCAGTGTTGTCGGTATTGGTCAGGTCACAAGTAACGATCTGTACATCGACACCGATCTGAGTCAGAACAGCTGGACCTACTATCAGGGGACCGCCGTCGTCCTGACGGCAACAACCACTGAACCGCGTACAGTTTTTTCAGGCTGGGACGATTGTACCGGGATCGATAACGTATGCGCACTCAACGTCAATGCGCCAACCAACGTAACGGCAAATTTTACTTACATCGGTTATCCGCCTGAGCTCACTCTGGTGGGAGATGCGGTGTTCTACCATGAAGTGAAAACTCCATATATCGATGCTGGAGCGCAGGCTACGGATGTTGAAGACGATAATGCTACTTTGACCAGTAATATTGTTGTCACCAACCCGATCGATATCAATCGTATTGCTACTTACTTCGTTGAATATAACGTGACCGACTCACACGGTAACCTGGCGACGCCGATTACCCGTGAGGTGCGTGTTGTTGATAGGACTGCGCCGGTCATCACCCTGCTTGGCGAGCCGGAAATTACCCTGAACGTATTCGGCCCTGCTTATGTTGATGCCGGTGCGACGGCAATGGATAACTATGATGGCGACAGAACTTCCGCTATAAGTTTGACCGGCTCAGTCAATATGTCTGTCGTTGGCAACTATGAATTGAGCTATAACGTTATTGATACTGCCAATAACTCGGCGTTGACTGTGAAGCGTATGGTGCATGTTGTCGACCGCGTACCACCGGTGATTACCGTTACCGAACGGGTGCCGGGGCAGGGGACCACTGAAATTCTCGAGGTCAAATCCCCCATCTATAACGATCCCGGCGCCACGGCAACGGATAACTACGACATCGGTCCGGTCGCGGTTTCGACCGATTCCAGTGCGCTCGATCTGAATGCTGTTGGCGATTATACGATTAACTACTCAGCAACCGACGTATCTTTGAATACAGGCACCGCGACACGCACCGTCAGCATTGTCGACACGACACCGCCGGTGACGACTGACAACGCGCCGACCGTCTGGGTGAATACGGATGTGACGGTTACCCTTGACCCGGTCGATGCCGGGACCAGTGTTGCCAATACCTACTATTGCTCCGATACCGCCCCTGGCTGCACTCCGGCGACTCCGGGGACGATCATTAACCTGACCCCGGCAAGTGGCACGGTGGTGACCTACTACATCAGCTACTACAGTATCGATATCTACAACAATGTTGAAGATACGGTGGTTGACGTGCCGGTGCGCATCGATAAGGCCGTACCGAATACGTCAAATACTTCCGTTGTCGGCTGGCATGCCGACAATCAAGAGTTTGAGCTGAACGTCGATATAGATAACGGCAGCCAGATGACCACCTACTGGTGTCTGGATAATACGGGAACAACCTGTACGACAATGACGCAATACAACAGCACCGACAAGGTCGATGTGCCTCAGGGTGCCGGTTCCGACCAGGCCTGGTACGTGCGCTACTACAGCACTGACGCTGCCGGCAACGTTGAGGCTCCGTACAAGAGCCAGCTGGTGCAGATCGACAAAAAGGCTCCGGTAACGGCAGTCGAGAATGTGCCTGCCCAGGAGTGGGTCAACACACCAGTGACCTTGACCCTTGCTCCGACCGATACCGGTGTCAACGCCGGGGATTCGGCGAGTATTACGACAACCTGGTGTTCTGCAACCGGTCTTGGCAGCAGCTGCAATCCGCGGGTTGGTGGCACACCCAGCAAGAGCGTGCTTCTCGACACCGCCACGGTCGAAATTTTCAATGTTTACTACTACAGCGTCGATACGCTGCTTAATGAGGAGTCGGTTGCAGGTCCGGTGACGGTCAAGATCGACAAGATCAAGCCGGTCACGATCAGTGATGCACCGACCGGGTGGGTAAAGATCGATACCACCGTCCATTTCACCCCGAGTGACGCCGACAGCACGATGATTGGCGGCGAAGCGAAGACGCAGTACTGTGTCGATAGCGATAACATCTGTGACCCGAATGTCACCGGGACTGAAATTAGTCTGACTACGGATGGGCTGCATTATGTCCGTTATCGCAGCACCGACAATGCCGGCAATATCGAGATGACTCAATCGGCACTGGTCAAGCTCGACAAAACCGATCCAGTCATTAACGTGACCGAGCCGGCTCCCGGCGCGGGGACGACGGTCTATCTTGAGGTTAACTCCGCAAGTTACAGTGATCTTGGTGCCACGGCGCTGGATAACTTAAGTGGTGATCTCACGACCTCTATTATCGCTAACACTTCCCAGGTTGATAGCAATTTGTCCAAACTGGGCAGCTACACGGTTTCCTACACGGTCACCGACCTTGCCGGCAACACCGGCACCGCCCAGCGGACGGTTATCATCGGCGATTTCACATCGCCGACCGGTAGCATCGCCATTGACGAGTCGGTATCAGCGCCGATCAACTACAGTGCGATCAACCTGAGCCTGAGCTGCACCGATCAGGCGAATGCTTCCGGCTGTTCCGAAATGATGATCGCCAACGACAGCAACTTCACCGGCGCCACCTGGGAAACCATTGCCCCCAGCAAGCCGTGGAGCCTGGTGCCGACAAACGGCAGCAACATAGTCTACCTCAAGTACCGTGATACGGCTCTTAATGAATCTGGCATCTACAGTGCCAGCATCGATTACGACAAAATCGATCCGATCATCACCGTGACAGAGCTGGTTCAGGGTGAGGGGACAACGGTCAATATTGAGGTCAACTCCGTCGGCTACACAGATCCGGGCGCGACAGCGCTGGATAACTACAGTGGTGACCTCACGTCAGTAATCGCTGTCGATACCTCCGCTGTCGATAACAACCTGACGGCGATGGGCGAATACACGGTCTCCTACACGGTGGACGACGCGGCCGGTAACACCGGCACCGCACAGCGGACGGTCATCATCGGTGACCGCACTGCACCGACTGGCACCATCAGCATCGACGAAGCCAACGTGGCTCCGATCAAATTCACCGGTATCACCCTGACCTTGAGTTGTACTGATCAGGTCAATGCTTCCGGCTGTTTCGAAATGATGATCGCCAACGACAGCAACTTCACCGGCGCCACCTGGGAAACCATTGCCCCCAGCAAGCCGTGGAGCCTGGTGCCGATAAACGGCAGCAACGTAGTCTACATCAAGTACCGTGACACGGCTCTCAACGAATCGGGCGCCTACACGGCCAGTATTATCTATGACGGCATCGCTCCGGCTGGTGCCAGCAGCATCACGATTGTGGATGATGCCAATGGCTACACCACTACCGCTACGGTTAATTTGGCCCTGGTTTGTGATGATGGTTCGGGGAGTGGTTGCAAGCAAATGCGTCTGTCGAATGATGGGGTTTTTGATAATGAAGTGTGGGTCGATTTTACCGGTTCGGTCCCCGATTATCCTCACAGTGGCGTTGCAGGGCCTGGTCTCAAGGTCTATGTCCAGTATATGGATAATGCCGGCAATGAGACAGAAGGTGAAATCAGCGATTCGACTTACTATGATCCGACTTTGCCGACCGGTTCGATTGATATCAATAGTGGTGCTGAGATAACGACCTCCAATATGGTCAGCCTGTTTATCCAGTGCAGTGACACCGGTTCGGGCTGCAAGGATTACCGCGTCGCTAACGCACTGACCGATATTAACAGTGTTGGATGGAGTGCATGGCCGCTTGGTCAATCATCGATTACGGTTCCAGACTGGGTCTTGTCGGTACCCCAAGACTTCGAGGTAATTTCGGTTGAGTTCAAAGATGCGGCCGGTAATGTCATTGCTACTCCGGCAACAGATACCATCGATTACGTCCCTTCCTTCCTGGCACCGGCCTCAATCACCGTGCCGGCTACGGATGACGATGGGACATATCAGGTTACCTGGGTAAAAACGCCAACGGTCACCGGCGGTGTTACCTACACGCTGCAATATTCAACAGATCCAACTTTCCAGCTAAATGTAACCGCGGTCACCGGGAAAACTGATCCGAACCTTTTCTTCAATGTTGCAAACGCACCGGCCGGCGTCATTTATTACCGTGTCCGGGCGGAAAAAGGGAACCTGCTCAGTCCCTGGGCCTACACCACTGCCCCGACGAATCATGGTTGTGTTGTTCTGGATCTTGATGGTGATGGCACCCCGGATGGGCTCGATTCCGATATCGATGGTGATGGTCTGCCGAATACGTGGGAGACAAACTACGGACTCGATCCACGCAGTGCCGCAGGTATTAACGGCGCCGCTGGCGACCCGGATAACGATCTGTTGACCAACCTGCAGGAGTTCACCAATGGGACGAATCCCATTATTGAAAACCTGCCGCCGACCGCTACGATTAATGCCCCAGCAGCCGGCTGGGGGACGGTTGTCTCGCCGACGATCAGCTGGGAAGAAAGTGGAACCGGTTCGGCGATTACCTCAGCCAATCTTTATGTGAACAGTAATGGTGGCGGCTATACCCTCTACGCCAATCAGATCAATGGTCAGCCGATTGTCACCCCGCTTGGTCAAGGGTCACACGATCTCAAGATCGTGCTGATGGATGCCGCCGGCAACCCCGGTGAAAGTGCCGTGGTCACCGTCGGAGTCGATACCATCGCACCGGTGGTGTCGATGAAGATCAACGATGCGGTCACCAGTAAAATTGCGACCAGGAATGAGCTTGTCACCCTCTACCTCACTTGTGATCCACTCGGTGGCTCGCCCTGCGATCAGATGCGTTTCTCTAATGATGGTGTGTTCGATTCAGCGCCGGAAGATTGGCAGGTCGGTGCGGATACTGCCGACTGGAATTTGTTGGCGGGTGAGGGGAGTAAGACGGTTTGGGCTGAGGGGAAAGATCAGGCCGGGAATATTCATCAGGTCACAGCAAATATAGTGCTGGATCAGACTGACCCAGTGATCAGTCTGACCGGGGCCAATCCACAAAATATATTCCTGAATGATCCGTACAGTGAACTCGGTGCAACCGCTGTTGATGTCGATCCTGATATCAATGCCAAGATCACGATTGATATTTCGAATGTTGATACTTCGGTGGTCGGTGATTACATCGTCTCCTACGAGGTCGTCGATTGGGCCGGGAACACCAGCCAGACGGTGACGAGGGCGGTGCATGTGTTTAACCAGGCGCAGCCCCCGACCGGATTTATTGTTCCGGCCAGCAGCACAACCGGGGCCTTTACTCTGAGGTGGACCGCTTCGGCGGACGCTGAGAGTTACCAGATTGAGGAGTCGACCACCGGGGCGTTTACGGGTGTTGCGACTTATACGGTTCCTTCAGGGGCGACTGCTACATATGATGTGACTGGGAGAACGCCTGGGACGTATTATTATCAGATACGTTCGACTCATAGTGTGATGACGCCGAGCAACTGGATTGTCGGCGTAAGAGGTTGTGTTGTCACTATCCCCGCATCAATGGTTACCCCGGTTAGTGGCGGTACTCTGGCTGGCTCAACCCAGAACTTTATTTGGGAAGATGTCGGCGCAACCAGTTACTATTTACAGATTGGAACTTCAACGGTCGGATCTTCTGAGTTGTTTGCTGGTTATGTCTATACAAACTCGAAGCAGGTTGCCGGCCTTCCGACCAATGGCGTTAAAATATATGTGCGTCTCTGGTCCGTTTTCGGATCAACATGGGCATCTAAAGATTTTACGTACACTGCCGCGATGGTTCCTGCAAGTATGAGTTCACCCATAAATGGGGTGAACTTTTCAGGAACAAGCCAGACCTTTAGCTGGAACTATGCTGGAGCAACCAGCTACTATTTGCAAGTTGGCTCGACTTTAGGTGCGCAGGATATTGGAGGGGGGTCAACTGTCTCTACCAGTAAATTGATATCGGGACTTCCTACCGATGGGCGTTCAGTCTATGTCAGGCTATGGACCGTATTTGGAAGCACATGGATTAAACAAGACTACATATATACGTCATTGGCAAAAGCTGAAATGATCAGCCCGGTAAATGGTTCGGCATTTATTGCCACAAGTAAGACCTTTACATGGAATGATGCCGCAGCCACGAGCTATTACTTGCAGGTAGGATCATCAGTTGGAACTGCTGACATCGCCAGCGGTTACGCTTCTACGCCATCCAAAACCGTTTACGGGTTGCCAACGGATGGTAGAACGATATACGTTCGACTCTGGACGGTCTTTGGCTCAGTATGGGCATCCAATGACTACAGTTACACCGCCCTTGCTCCTTCGGATATGATTGGCCCTGTTGATGGAACAACGTTTAGTTCCACCTCCCAAACGTTTACCTGGACGAATTCCGGAGCGACCAGCTATTACATGCAGGTTGGGACAGTGTTGGGTGGTCAGGACATTGGCAAGGGTGCAACGACTGTGACAAACAAGCTCATCAGTGGTTTGCCAATAGATGGTAGTCAGGTATATGTGCGCCTCTGGTCAGTGTTTGGTTCGACCTGGACATTCAGGGACTACGCATACAAAGCTCTAGCACCTGCCATAATCTCTTCGCCGGTTGATGGCACAACTTTAAGTGGTGCTTCTCAGAATTTCATCTGGGAGGACGCCGGAGCCACTAGTTATTTCTTGCAGGTAGGGACTTCGGTTGGAGCCAGCAACCTTGGAAGCGGATCTACTGCGGCGACAATGCTGAATATTAGCGGGCTGCCAACTGATGGCAGTGTAATCTACGTTCGACTTTGGTCTGTATTTGGTCCTACATGGATCTCCAAGGACTACAGCTATACATCAGGCCCATAGCTTAAACTTGTTCTGTATATCAAATATAAAGGTGCACCTCAAAAGAGGTGCACCTTTATATTTAATAAGTATTGTGTCGTTCCCGGGTGGGTTTTTGGTGTTGACGTTATGAAAAATGGAAAACGAACAAACACTCATTCCTGAATCTTTTAATTCAGAGTGACTTTTGCATGAACCCTTTTTTTGCAAATTTTTGTATTACGGCGCTGGAAAATATCAATGGTGTCAAGTTGCCAACCAAGACGAAAGAAAACGATGACAAGCGCAGTCGGGACAATTACACTAGTACAGGTAACAAGAAAATTCGCTGTCATAAGTGTAGCGCAGAGTTCATCAACGTAATAAGGGAATTTATATGGAGTATTCTCGCCTTTGCGAGTACCTTCCTTCTGGATCGGTTGTCGGGAAGGTGTGTCACAATAGTGAATGCACCAATCATGAAATACCCGTGAGTTCGGCGAGGCATTATTCTTAGTAGGCCAGGAAACAGGAACCTCTCGTCCAGCGTTAAAATGCAGAAAATGTGGCTGTATTGTCGCGGTAGAATAGGCCCAGCCGCTCGCTAGAAAAACGGGAAGTAAATGCCCTTCTATTTAAACTTCTAGTTGTTGAGTGCCACGACATCGAATTTGTGAAAATACTGAAACCTCAATGCCGACGCTGTGCAACAAGATTGACTTCATTTACAAGCAGTGCCTCATATTTGCCGGGGGGTGGGTACAAGAATGTCGCCTGTGAAAGCTCCGGCTTAAACGAATACGAATTTCTGTCGACAGGCAAGAATATATGTTGAAGTGGATAGTCACTGCCGACAAGAGGAATGTTATCGTCTATGCCTTGGGTAATTTGGACAAACCTTGATTTTTTTGTTGCGGGTAGCAGAAACACTTTGCGATGCTATTTTGTCGTCAGGATGAATGCTCTAAGGGTTTTTTTGAAAGTGTGAAACGTAACATAGTGGAGTGATTATAGCGGGTTAGTGTGGTCCGTCACTACGGCCAAGAATGCAGGTCACATATTGAATTTACAAAGAATTGTAAAATTTTTTGCGCCAAAATTGCTCGATCCATACATTGAACGACTAGAAGCCTCAAGCGTAAGTATGCGTTTTGCTCGCGGCGCATTCTGGTCTGTAGTTGGTGCTGCTATTTCTAGATGTCTTGGGTTGATTTCATCTGTAATTGTTGCACGTATACTCGGCGACAGTGCTTTTGGTGAACTGGGGATCATTCAAAGTACATTGGGGATGTTTGGCACAATGGCCGGGTTTGGTTTAGGAATGACAGCAACGAAATTCATTGCAGAATATCGGTCAACTGACCCTATTCGTGCGGGCCGTATCCGGGCACTCTCTAGTGCATTTGCTTGGGTTACGAGTATTTCTTCAGCTACCATTTTAATCGTATTTGCCCCCACCCTAGCTGAATCTTCACTCGGTGCTCCTCATTTAGCTCCAGCACTAAGGATTGGGTCACTATTCATGCTTATTACAGCAGTGAACGGTGCCCAAGCAGGTGCACTTGCTGGTTTTGAGGCATTTAAACCTATCGCCAAGAATAACATAATAAGCGGATTCTCATCATTTCCACTGATGTTGGTTGGTGCCTACTGGGGAGGAGTGCAGGGTGCTGTCTGGGGTATGGTACTAGCTTCATTTATTGCATGGCAACTTAATCACATCGCAATACGAAAAGAATGTACGAAATCATCAATATTATATCAATATTTAGGGTGCTGGGAGGAGAGGTCTGTTCTGTGGAAGTTCTCTTTGCCAGCATTTATTAGTGGAGTTTTCTTTGCCCCAACTGATTTCATTCTTAACGCAATGTTGGTCAATCAGGTTGGTGGATATGTTCAAATGGGGATTTTAAATGCTGCCAAGCAATGGCAGGTCTTTATCCTTTTTCTGCCAAGTTCTCTCTCAACCATTGCATTTTCTATGCTTTCTAATCTAAAAGGTGAAGGCAATATTAAACAGTACAATAGAATGCTTCTTTTAAATTCTTTAATGCTAACAGCGTTGGCGCTCATTGTTGCATTGCCCATATTCACATTCCCTAAATTTATCATGGGATTGTATGGCTCAAGTTTTTCTGCAGGATGGTTCACTCTTGTCTGCATAGCAGGATACTCGGTTTTGTCGGCGTCCCATATAGTTGTAGGTCAAGCCATGTGGAGCGTGGGGGCTTCAGGAGAGGCAATGATTTTCGCTGCAGTACGGTCATTTATCCTTATTGTCTTAAGTATCTACTGCGTCAAATATGGCGCCGCTGGACTCGCTTTAGCCTATCTGATTACTTATGTCTTGCAAACGTTATATCTAATCCCTTATGTGAGGTTTAAAGTGAAAAAAAGCTTCGCACTATCTGCAGGTGTTATGTCAGGAGAACCAAATATATGAATTGCATACTCTGTAAGCATGAACACACCAAAACACACGATAAACTTGTCACAGCAGACATTGTTAAACTCTATTCCTCTTGGCTGGATCATGATGTCTCAAGGGAGTTTGGCCAGCAGGCAGAACTGCTTTTTTTGGAGTGCCCTCAGTGTGGTCTAAAGTTTTTTTATCCGACTATCATAGGGTCATCTGATTACTATTATGCGCTCAGCAAAAGTATTGGGGGAGATTATTATCTTGAAGAAAAAAGCGAATATAATCTAGCCGCTAAGTTTATTGAAAATAATGATCGCATTCTGGACATCGGATCGGGAAGAGGATTATTCAGTAAATATACCAAAGCAGACTATACTGGCCTTGACTTCAATCCTCAGGCAATTGAACAAGCCAGTCAAAAGGGTATTAGAGTAATCAACCAATCGCTCGAAGATCATGTAAAAGAAAATCAACATTCATATTCAGTGATAACGGCTTTCCAAGTGTTAGAACATGTTTCTGACCCAAATGCCTTTATCGAGGAATGCCTTAATGGATTAAAGCGTGGTGGGTATCTAATAATATCAGTCCCAAGCGAAGATTCTTACGTACCGTTGCAAAAAAATGCAATTCTCAATATACCGCCTCATCATATCACTCGCTGGTCGGATAATTGTTTACGTAATCTGTCAAATATGTTTGGAATCTCGTTGATTCATTTAGAGCATGAGCAATTGTCGCCTGTACACTTCACACCGTTTATTAGGGTGCTTGCCCAGCAAAGAGTGCAAGATATTCTAGGGATTAGAAATAATAAAATGATAGATACTTCTTTACGCATGAGAATAGTAAATAATCTTGCCAGCAAATTGATGCCCTTTTTATCTAAACTTTTGGCCAACCCATCTTTTTGGCCATATGGTCATTCTGTTACAGCAATATATAAATATGATTGTAGTGATTAGAAACTTTATCAACGGCAGCAATAAGGTGTTGCATCAGGAATCGTTTTATTATAATTGAAACAATATTCAAGGAATCAAACCTTGAGAAATTTATTTTAAATTGGTGACATGTGTTTGATTACTACAAGACTGACAACCTTCTATACAAGACTTATAACAAGACAACCTTGATATTTTTATCTGTCTGTCTTGGATATGTTTCTCTAGGTTGTGAGTGGACGTGGGGTGCAACGAATCCTTGGGTATTAAATGCTACCTCACGTGTCATGGTCTTTCCGGTTGTATTTTTAGTAGCTTTTAAAATGCGGGTTTTTTTCTGGAGAAAATATGGGACGGCATCAAAAAAGACTACTTTTCTTTGTCTGTTGTTTTTCGTTTTTGCAATATTGATAGAACGGGTACATTTAAGTTCTTTTGACGCTTCAATAAGGTTCGATTTTTATATTAACCTGGCTCTCATTGTTGTTGCGTATGCAATAGGTTATCGCGTGGGGAGTGACGATCAATACATCGACTGGATATTGAGACGCGCTGCCTTTCTATGTGCACTATTGTCGGTATATTGTTTTTTTACACCTGATATGGTATTTGGAGCATATTCCCCAACCATTGCAGTTGGTTACCCGATGAGACTCTTTATCGTTTATGGTTTTTGTTGGTATTTTTATGATCTTCTCCGAAATAAAAGACTATTTTCAAGTTCGTTAATAGGTGTAGTGGCTTGTTTTCTTGAAATATTATCACGATTTCATAAGCCTATTATTTTTTCAGTTTCAGTAGCCGCTATTTTTATTATTATTTCGATTTTTTTATATGAAATAAAAAGCTATAAAAAACATGTCAAGCGTATATCTTTATTTGTATCATTAGCAATTATATTATTTGTGTCAGTTAACTTTATTTTTTCAAATATTGTTTCCGATTATTATATAACTAATTTTTATGAAAAATACTTACATGAATCTTCTGGAGAACTAACAACATATAATACTTATGATTTTGTTAATAAATCATTTGGATATAGAGTCGATATATGGGGTCAAGCTCTTACTCGGTTTAAAGGGAGTCCCTTTGTTGGCTCAGGCTTCGGGCAATCTATAGATATGGGCGTCCGATCAAATTATAACGAAATACCATTTCATAACGGTTACATAGACTTAATACTTTCTGTTGGTTTGTTAGGTACGTTACCTTTTATGTATTGGCTGTTTACATGGTTCAAGATTACTTTAAGCAAAGATGCGTTTTATTATATGAATGGCATTTCAATCCCAATCATTTCGTTCGTTGTTTCAATCGCAGCTTTTAACTTTGGTAGTACCAGTCGTATGTTCTATTCTTTGTCAGCTTATACATTGTTTCTTATGGGGTTATTGTACGGCAATATTATGTATAAGAGATCTATTAACCAAAGTCATGACAAATATTAATATACATTATATTTAAATCTACCAATTAAGGCTTAAATGCGAATACTTTGGATTACTAATACGATATTTCCTGCGCCAAGTAAGGTTTTAGGGCTTCAGCCACCTATTGTAGGTGGCTGGATGTATGGCCTTGCTAACCAAATTGCTTCGTTAGTTGGTATACAGTTGGCTATAGCAACCACTTATAGTGGAAATGGTGTAAAAACTTATAATATAGACGGGGTTTTGTATTATTTACTACCTCTTGATCTAAAAACAGAGTATCCAAAAAGTCTTGAACCTTATTGGCTTAACGTCTGCTCGAGTTTTCTGCCGGATGTGGTCCATATCCATGGCACCGAATATTCTCATGGATTAGCTTGCATGCGTGCATGCGCACAATTGAACTATATTGTCTCTATACAAGGTTTAGTAAGTGTTTATGCCAGATATTTTTATGCAGGGATCTCCGCATATGAAATCATTAGAAGTATTACTTTTCGTGACATTCTCAGGCGTTACACTCTTTTCACTGCAAAACGTGGTTTTATTGATAGGGGACTATTTGAAAAGGATTATATTCAAAGAACTGAGCATGTAATTGGTAGAACAAAATGGGATTATGCGCACACTAAGGCAATAAATCAGTCCGTGAATTATCATTTCTGTAATGAGACACTGCGAGATGGGTTTTATATTAGTCCCAAGTGGGATATTAATAAAAAAACAGACTATACGATATTTTTAAGCCATGGCGGTTCCCCTATTAAGGGTTTACATCAAGTATTAAAGGCCGTTTATTTACTAAAGAAAGATTTTCCGTACATAAAAGTAAGGGTAGCTGGTCACAATATCGTAAACCCAGCTACTTTTCTTGGTAAAATTAAACGTAGCAGTTATGGTGCTTACCTTTTTAGATTGGTCAAGAAATTAAACCTACACGATCAGATCCAGTTTACTGAGCCTCTTACCGAGGAGAAGATGATAGCAGAGTACCTTGGTGCGCACCTGTTCATTTGTCCTTCAAGCATTGAAAATAGTCCAAATTCTCTCGGTGAAGCGCAACTTCTTGGGGTGCCATCCATCGCTTCGTATGTTGGGGGTGTGCCGGATATGGTCTTACACGGTGAAACAGGATTGCTCTATAGGTTCGAAGAGATCGAAATGTTGGCCGATCATATTCGGCTCATTTTTACCGACCCTATACTCGCAAAAGAACTTTCTAGAAAGGGAATGTGCGCTGCAAAGAAACGCCATAACCAGGAAGCGAACCTACAACAAATAATCAAGATTTATAGAGCTTTAGTAAAATGACAAGATCACAGTTTCGATCTTATTCTCGGCGTAGTTACTACTTCATATCTTTCATCACACAAACGCTCAGAGGGTTTACTCAATTGTTGAATTGTTTTTATCTTTTACTTTGCACGGAAAAGATAGTTATTCATTTGGCTTAATATATGAAAATTAACGATAATATCTACCCAAAAGTATTAGTTATAAGTTCCGCCGCAATGAATAATCATTCGGCGACTGGTGTGACGATGTCCTCACTTTTTAAAGGCTGGCCATCCGATAGAATAGCTCAAATCTATGACGATTCCACGGAACCCAATCGCGCAATCTGCGAGAATTGTTACCGTCTTTCTGTGGACGACTTTTGGCTTCTGCAGGGGATCAAAAAAACGGTTCAAACACTCAGGAGTGGCATCCGACTTTTCAGGCCTGGTAGTAGTCAGAGCACTACCTTAGCCGCTTCGCTTAACAGTTCACTGGTTCACAGTTCCACTTCAGCATGGGGCGATCTGGTTCCATTCACTCTTTCAAAGGAGTTGCGAACTTGGCTCGATGAGTTTAAGCCTGACGTCATCTACTCCGTTTTTGGCAGTATCCGGATGATGGAGCTTTCCAGAAAAATTGCTTCTAGACATGCGATAAAAATCGTCCCGCATTTCATGGACGATTGGCCCGCAACGATTTATCAACACTCTTGTGCTCATTGGCTCCCAAGCAAGGTATTAAACCGCTCCCTAAAGAAAACATTGTCTTCGTCACGTGACTGTATGGCCATCAGCGAAGATATGGCGCGTGAGTTTGAGCAGCGATATATGCTGAGTTTTTCAAACTTCATGAATTGTATCGAGATGGAAAAGGACAAGAAGGTCGTATGCAATGCAAAAGACGGCATCGTGTTGTTCGGTTACGTCGGTGGGCTTCATCTCAATCGCTGGAAGTCGCTCAAGGCAATTGGACTCGCCATGCAGGGCTTGAATGCATCCGGCGTCACGCCTCAACTGGTTATTCATGCACCACAAAAGGACATTGATCGTTACAAGGTGGAGCTTGAGAGCGTTTCTTCAATTCTCATTGGCGGCTCTCTTCCTTACGAGAGCATAAGTAAGGAAATTCTTAAATATGATGTGCTTGTTCATATTGAATCGTTTCTAGCCACTGACCAAAAATACACACGACTTTCTATCTCCACAAAAATCCCTCAATACATGTCGTCCGGATTGCCGATATTGGCTTATGGGCCAACAGATATAAGTTCGATTAACTATATTAAAAATACAGAGTCGGGGCTCATTGTAGATTTGGAAAATAATGACAAGCTACTCATTGATTCTATCCACTCGCTTTCAACATCACCCGGACTCAGAGAAAAATTAGGAAGCAATGGGTATTTGCGTGCGAAAGAATTTCATAATGCATTAATTGAACGTGAACGCTTCAGGGCAGAATTAACTAAGTATTTATAGAAGGGGATGATTGTATGTATCAATTATTCAAACGATTTTTCGCAATCCTTAAATTTATTCGCAGAGAAATCTATGCAAAGATTAACCCTATTGGCTATGCCCGTTCCGTAGGTGTAACCCTTGGGAGTAATGTCCGATTCTACGGTATGAAATCAAATATGTTCAGTTCTGAACCATGGCTTATAACAATTGGCGACAACGTATACATAACTGCAAATTGTACCTTTGTGACGCACGATGGCGGATCTTTGATTCTTCGTAAAGAGGTCCCCGATTTAGAATGGACAGCTCCTATTAATATTGGCAATGATGTCTACCTTGGTTTGGGGGCGACAATTATGCCGGGTGTAAATATAGGAAATCGTGTCATAGTTGGCGCTGGATCAATTGTTACAAAGGATATTCCAGATAATAGCGTTGCGGCAGGGATCCCTGCTCGAGTGGTTAAATCCACAGATGATTATTTAGAGGATTTGAAAAAGAAGAGTTTAAAATGCGGTCATTTACATGGGCTGGAAAAAGAAAAATTTTTAAAAGAACATTTTGGAATAAAAACTAAGGCGTCTATCTTGAAATAGTTTCAAACATAAATTACAGGATCAATATTGACTGCATTGCCGTCCAACAAAATGATGGATAAATAAGGGGTTTTTTTTGAACAAAGATTGGATCGCTTACGTTGGACCTTTCTCTTTCCCCTGGGGGCAACCGGGATCGCGAAGGGTTTGTGGCGTTGCTCGTTCACTTGCTCATGTAGGATATAAAGTCGTTGTTGGTTGTGGCTGTC
>Ga0209231_1000259_pt1 | contig 34600 bp, 30 predicted proteins | sample Deesub45470m_DNA_FD_188086 | JGI IMG/M metagenome (GOLD analysis project Ga0209231, IMG submission 188086) | Deep subsurface microbial communities from North Pacific Ocean - 450_OLKR46/470m Metagenome (SPAdes) (version 2) | ecosystem: Environmental > Terrestrial > Deep subsurface > Unclassified ... | reverse complement strand
TTTTGGATAAACTCAGATTGTTTTTGTATAGTTTCTTCTTTAATCTACTTTTAAAGTTAAAATCTTTCAATTCTTTGTAAAACCATACTATTTCTAACAAAGAGCTTAGCTTCGGCAGCACCATATATTCCAAATAATTGATTGTTTTGATATATTAAGCTCAAACATTTCCTTGTGTACCCAATATGTACTTTTCCTTATCTTCAAATAATTCGCAGGGTATTGGTTCATATGCTTACACACCCTCTACTATAGTTTTACCTCCAATTGCCAAAGGCATATTTGCCTTATTATTTATTTGATAATCAATAACATGAACGTCTGGGCGTCATTAAAGCATAATAATGTTGTTTTACCGCCTCTATACCTCCTTGAGGTCAACGCTAAAGACATCACTACTGTTTTTGATACCAATCCACCTTCAATAATTTTATCCCAACCAATAATATTTCATCTTTTAGAGTTCAAAAACTTTTCAGCTCTTTTAATAAAATAACTTTGCAACCCATGTTCACCCTTCAAACCTTCGCTTTTAATTATTTCTTGCGCTAATTCACTTTCATTCCATTGCTTTTTTAGGTACCTCATCCCTCCAATATAAATCAATTTATAAAGAAACAAATCCATTACCTCGGTTAAAGCATTTTTAAAAATTTAAAAATTTCATCATACACACTATACTTAGTCGCACTTCATATCGTTCTCTTGTGTTTACAAATTTAGGATCGGAAGCAATAGTAGCTAGCAAATGCCTTGGTAACTCAATTTCATAAATTACAGTAACAGTTTTTTGTTACACATTAAAACCTCCACAAGGCTTACCATCGCTTTTATAAGGATTAAAGTTTTTTTCAACCATTGTTTATTCTCTTCAAGCTGTAACTTCCGTTGATCTTGGATATAATTTCAACAAGGCGGTGTAATAGTTGCCCCGATGTTTCAATAGATAAAATTTGGACTAATTAATTGAAGCCACAAAAATTTTAACTCAACCTTATTTTGTTTGTTGCATTTAGTTGATATTTTTTGAGTGTTTAATAATTTATGGTTAAAAAGGGGAAATACCCCCTTCTTTTTTATGCTTAATCCCCTTACTTGATTTTTTACAATCTCGTACTTTTGGTATTGAAAAAGAAATATACGTTAATGTTAATTTTTGGGAAATTGCAAAAAAACCTCACGGCAACGTGAGGTTTTTTATTTAAAACTTTTCTTAATATGGAGTGAAAAGGACAAATCAATAGTTTTAGAAATGATTTTAAAAACAAATTCCTCTAAATTTATTTAAAAGGTATTAAGTTATACTCCTGTGGAGAAGATGGGATTCGAACCCACGACTTCTTGACTGCCAGTCAAGCACTCTAACCAACTGAGCTACATCCCCTTTTAAAATTATAAATTTCCTTTTAAAACCAGTAAAGGAATTCTACTTTCAAAATCAATTTTTTTAATAGTGTTTTGTTCCAAAAGTCGGGTAAAAAAACTTCTTTTATTTCTTATAACACATAGTAAATCAGGACTTATTTCCTTTAAATGTTCTAAAACACCTTGATAAACTGTTGCATTTTCACTATTAGAAAGTGTATCTGCTACTTCCTTAAAATCTTGGTGTAAAGAATTATCTTCCACAGAATTAAAAGGCGTAATCACATGCAATAAATTTACTTTTGCCTTAAAAAGAGCTACAATATCTTTTAATGGTTTTAAAACTCCCTCTTTTTTAATCAATCCTGAACGTAAACCTAATAAAATAGTATGTATGGGTTTAAAAATATATCCTTTTGGTATAATTAACATTGGTATTTCAGTTTGCTTAACAAAACTACCTACAGTTTCCCCTAAATAAATTGAAGAATCTGAGGTTGATAATTTTGCCGATGTAATAATTAAATCTACATTTAATTCTTCTGCAACTTTTGAAATAACATCCTTAATTTGTCCTTTTAAAACAACTGTTTTAATTTCTATATTTTTGGAATCAACTTGAGCCAAAATTTTAGTTAACTCTTCTTTAGCTTCATTTTCTAAAATAGTATCTATTTTTTTTAAATGCCCAGTTGTTTTTGCTGAACTTAATACCTGAATTACGTATATTTTAGCATTTGAGGCTGTTGCAAAATCTATTGCATATTGTAATGTATAAATTGCTTTATTCGAATTTCCTAATGGAACTAAAATGGTTTTCATATCATAAATTTTGACAAAGGTATCAATAATTTTATAAACTTATATCATAAAAAAACCTCTTTACTTTGCAGTAAAGAGGTCTGTATATTAAAACTATTAATACTAATATCTGTAATATTCTGGTTTGTATGGACCTTCTACCTCAACTCCAATATATTTTGCTTGGTCTTCACGAAGTGTCTCTAATTCAACGCCTATTTTAGCTAAATGTAAGCGAGCTACTTTTTCATCTAAATGTTTTGGCAACATATAAACTTCATTTTTATAAGCTTCTCTATTGTTCCACAATTCTAATTGCGCTAAGGTTTGATTCGTAAATGAATTACTCATTACAAAACTTGGATGCCCCGTTGCACAACCTAAGTTCACCAATCTTCCTTCAGCTAAAATAATAATCTCATTATCGCCAATAGTGTAAATATCAACCTGAGGTTTAATTTCAACTTTGGAACTTCCATAGTTTTTATTTAACCAAGCCATATCAATTTCATTGTCAAAATGACCAATATTACAAACTATTGTTTTATCCTTCATTTTCTTAAAATGATTTCCTTTAACAATATCTTTATTCCCTGTTGTTGTAATAACGATATCTGCATTTCCAACAACATTATCTAATCTTTTTACTTCAAAACCATCCATTGCTGCTTGCAACGCACAAATTGGATCAATTTCAGTAACTGTTACAATAGATCCTGCGCCCTTAAAAGAAGCTGCAGTTCCTTTACCAACATCGCCATAACCACAAACTACTACACGTTTACCTGCCAACATAACATCTGTAGCTCTTCTAATAGCATCCACAGCACTTTCTCTACATCCGTATTTATTATCGAATTTAGATTTTGTAACAGAATCATTCACATTAATTGCAGGCATTGGCAATGTGCCAGCTTTTACCCTATCATATAAACGGTGAACACCTGTTGTAGTTTCTTCAGACAAACCATTAATACCAGCAGCCAATTCAGGATAACGATCTAATACCATATTGGTTAAATCTCCGCCATCATCTAAAATTAAATTCAACGGTTTTTTATCTTCACCAAAAAATAATGTTTGTTCAATACACCAATCAAATTCTTCTTCATTCATACCTTTCCAAGCATAAACTGAAATTCCTGCAGCAGCAATAGCAGCAGCAGCTTGATCTTGTGTTGAAAATATATTACAAGAACTCCAAGTAACCTCAGCACCTAAATCAATCAAAGTTTCTATTAAAACAGCCGTTTGAATAGTCATATGTAAACAACCTGCAATTCTAGCTCCTTTTAAAGGTTTTTTACCTTTATATTCTTCTCTTAAACTCATTAACCCTGGCATTTCAGCTTCAGCCAATTGAATTTCTTTACGCCCCCATTCAGCAAGATTTATATCTTTAACTTTAAATTTTACGTAAGTTGATGTTTCTGTACTCATATTTATTAAATTTGCTTGATTTATTTAAAACAACTACTATTTAGATGTTTTTAGATTTTGCAAAAGTACAAAATACCTTTGAATTTTTAAATGCCTTTATATAAAACCATTAAACCAAATAGTTATACTTCAATTTTTATATGGAAAATTGAGGAGTGTTTTGATGATTTATTTTCAAATATACCTTTAACCAAAAGTAGTGAAGAAAGATTAATTTCAATGAAATCTGAACTTCATCAGCGTGGCTTTTTAAGCGTGCGACATTTGTTAAAAGAAGCGGGTTATACTGACTTTGATTTGTATTATACTGATAATGGAAAGCCTCATTTAACTGATGGAAAACACATTTCAATAACACATTCTTATACATTTTCCGCATTAATTGTTAGTGACGTTGAAGTTGGAATTGATATTGAAAAAAACAGAGAAAAAATTAAAATAATTCAAAATAAGTTTGTGAATTTTGAACGTGGGTTTATTCATAAAGACGATGACTATATTCAACAATTAACAGTAATTTGGGGTGCAAAAGAATCATTGTATAAAATTTATCCTTATGGTGGTTTAACTTTTAAAAACGACATTGATATTAATTCGTTTAAAATTTCTGATAAAAAAACAACTGGTTATATTAAAGTTGAAGGCTGGAATAAAAATTATGACATCCGATTTAAGCAACTAGATGGTTTTACATTAGTTTACGCTTTAGAAACTCCAGATAATGACTAAATCTATTCTAGAATATATTAAAAACGCATCTATTAAAGGTGAGAAAATACTTGCAATTTTATTAGATCCTGATAAAATATTTCTTGCAGAAATCCCTTCTATCTCAAATAGAATTGAAAAATTAAAAGCAACTTTTATTTTTGTTGGTGGTAGTTTTGTTGAAACTGGTTTTACAGATTTGTTTGTAAAAACATTAAAAATGCACACTAAAATTCCTGTAGTTTTATTTCCTGGAGATTATTCACAAGTAACCAATAATGCTGATGCATTGTTATTTTTATCGTTGCTTTCGGGAAGAAATCCTGAATATTTAATTGAACAACAAATAAAATCGGTTCCTTTTTTAAAAAACTCAACGCTGGAAATTATTCCAACAGGTTATATTTTAATAGATGGCGGAACTCATTCATCTGTATTAAAAGTGAGCAATACTACACCTATTTCACAAGAAAATATAGAACTTGCGACAAGCACTGCAATAGCCGGAATGTATAAAGGGAAACAACTCATTTATTTAGAAGCTGGAAGTGGTGCTGAAAACCCAGTAAACTCTAAAATAATAGCGAGTGTAAAAGAGAACATTTCAATTCCTCTGATAGTTGGTGGTGGTATTAGAAACAAAGAACAACTCAACAATGCTTATAAAAATGGCGCCGACCTAGTTGTTGTTGGTACTGCTTTTGAAAACAATATTAATTTTTTATAGATAAGTTTGAACGAAATCATTCATTTTTTTACAGAACCTTATCAATCGGCAAGTACTTTAAATATTCTGCTCGAATTTATTGCTGCTTTATTTGGCATAATTAGTGTTTTTTATGCCAAAAAAGAAAATATTTTGGTGTTCCCTACAGGAATTATAAGTACTGCTTTATATGTGTATTTACTCTCTCAATGGAATCTTTATGGCGATTTAATTATCAACATTTATTACACTTTAATGAGCATTTATGGTTGGTATATGTGGAGTCGGATTATTGACGAAAATAATAGTCATATTCCAATATCAAGAACAAACACAACAGACAAATTTAAAGCCTTTGGAATCTTTTTATTTACTTCCATTTTTGTGATTATTGTGTATAGATATTACAATGTAATGCCTAATAATTTAAACTTTTCACAAAGTGTTCATTATGCTATTTTAAACATAACCTCTGGTAGTTTAGCTGATTTTAGAAAAATTACACCATTTTTAGATACCTTTACAACAGGTATATTTTTTGCTGCAATGTGGTTAATGGCAAATAAAAAACTTGAAAATTGGATCTTGTGGATTGCCGGTAATATTGTTTCTATTCCTTTATATTTTGTTAAAGGGTACGGTTTTACAGGAATTCAATATATTATATTTTTAGTATTAGCAATTTTAGGATATTTAGCATGGAAGAAGCACTTAAACAAAAGCCTATAAACATTGTTAAAATAGTGTTGTTTGGCCCGGAGAGTTCTGGCAAAACAACGCTTTCAAAACAATTAGCTCGTCACTATAATACGGTTTGGGCACCTGAATTTGCTCGTGAATATTTACAAAATAAATGGAATAATGAACGTAAAACTTGTGAAAATTCCGATTTATTACCCATTGCAAGAGGTCAGATGAAATTGGAAAATGAATTAGCCGAAAAAGCTGATAAAATATTAATTTGTGATACAGATTTATTAGAAACAAAAGTGTATTCTGAAGAATATTATGGAGGTTTTGTTGATACAGAATTAGAAAAAGCTGCTATTGAAAATACGTACGATTTATATTTACTCACATATATAGATACACCTTGGGAAGAAGATGATTTAAGAGATCGCCCCGATTTACGTTTAGAAATGTTTCAGGCATTTGAAAATACTCTAAAAAAATACCATCGCCCTTATATTTTACTGAAAGGAAATAAGCAAACTAGATTTGAATATGCTACTTTAGAAATTGATAAAATTTTAAAAGAAAAAACCAATTTAAAAAGCTTTTCAAAAAATCTATCCGATTTAGATTTGCATTTTTTACACCAACAAAATTCAGATTTAAACTTCAACACCAATGATTATTGAAAACATTTTAAAAGAACTAAAGTTTAAAGCTGTTAGAAGTAGTGGAGCTGGCGGACAGCATGTTAATAAGGTTTCTTCAAAAATTGAATTGATTTTTGATTTACAAAATTCTTCTGGCTTTACTGAAGAAGAAAAAGAATTACTCTATAAAAATTTAACGTCAAGGCTTACCAAAGAAAATCTGCTACTCTTAAATTGTGATGAAAGCCGAAGTCAGCATAAAAACAAAGAAATTATTATCAAAAGGTTTATTCAAATAATTACAAACGGATTAAAAGTTCCTAAAAAAAGAAAAGCTACCAAGCCAAGTAAATCTAGTATTCAAAAAAGATTGGATAAAAAGAAAAAACAAGCTTATAAAAAAGCGCTTAGAAACAAACCTGAAATGTAAAAGTATCTATAGTTCATCTGCACTTTTAATTGCGTTTTGTAGTGCCGTTGCATATTTACTGTCTTCAACAACTTTTAACAATGCTTCTAAAGGAAATACTTCAGATTCTTTTATCCAATGAGCTATTGCACATAAAATAGCTCCTTTTTTTCCTCCAACTTTTAAAAATTCTTTTGTTTCAAATAAATTATCTGTACTAATTTTTTCATCAACATACACTTTTGAATTCTCCGAAATTCGATTTTTTACTTTATTCCAACCATCGTCAGTAACAGCAATAACTACATTAGGTTTTTCCAATCCTGTAAAATTAATAGGCTTTTTTGACAAAATAACCTCTGCAACTGAAAATCCAGTTCCTACAGTAATTGGGTATTCACCCTTCATAGTGGCATGTAACCCCGAAAGCATTCCTGCCTGTGCTAACATCGTTGCGGCAGATTGTATGCCTCCACCAGCAGAACCTGCAATAACGACACCTATACTATCCTTAATTGTTGAAATAAACCGAGGTTCTAAAACTTTAAAATTGTCTAACAATGAACAAGTATCTCTTATTAAACTAACTCCAACAGGACGCTTATTTTTAAATGTTTCTTCTGCAACCATAAAATCTTCCATTTCTGAAATCTTTTTCATTCCATGAGAAGTGCATAAACTTGATAATTCAACCAATGAAAAACCTGGTGTACTAATAGCTTCCTTTAATATATTTGTGAAGTTTGAAATATCATTCACACGAACACTGAATGCTGCGCCAGATTGATGAGCTAAATTCACAACATCATAAGGTTCTGCATCATCATCACTATGTTTATAAGCCTTAAACTCATTGGTTGATAAGCCACTCATTTGTCCGCCAGTCATTCCATATAATAAATTATTAATCACAACCAATGTCATATCAATATTTCTTCGTGCTGCCTCTAATATATGCTGTAAACCAATGGTGGCGCCACCATCGCCTTGAATGACAACTACTTTTTTATTTGGATCATTTAACCCTAAAGCTACTCCAACACCCAAAGCGGGTGCACGACCGTGCAAACCATGAATAGTGTGGGTTGCAAATAAAGGATCCACCAAACCAGAACATCCAATATCACTTACAAGTGCAACATCTTTGGGTCCATAGCCTAATAATTCTAACGATTTTGAAACACTTCTTACACAAACACCATGCCCACAACCTGGACAAAAAGGCATTTTAGCGTTGGTTAATATTTTTTCTGCAGTTTCCATAATAATTACACTCATTAATTTACAATTTCTTCTATTTCAGAAGGCGTTAACATACTGGCAAATTTTGTGGCAGTTTTAACTTTTGGGTTCTTTCTTTTGCCAAATATCATCTCTTTATATAAACCCGTCATATTTTCTTCTGCAAATGTTACGGAATCATAAGAATCAATGATATCATAAATTTTTTGAGAAATTGGAAGCAAGGTTTTAACAATTAATAATGAAACCTTTTCTCCTTTTCTTCGTATTAAATTAACAGCATCTCTTGAAGCATCCGCTGTTACTCCCCAAGTCACAATTAAATTAGTAGCTCCTTCTTCAGCATCTATTTCATAAAAAGTATATTCGTCTACTCTTTTTTCCAATTTTTCACGAAGTCGCCAAGTATTTGCTAAACTCTCAGGAGTTCCCTTTCTAATTAATCCATCATTATCATGAGTTGATGAATTAAACCGGACTTGATATTCATTATTTCCCAACGGATAAAATGTTGGAACCATATCTTCACCAGCTTTATAAGGCTGGTATGGAGGTTCAAATGCTTTAGGTGTTCTATCAACCTTTTCAATTAGCTCTAGTGAGTTGATATCAAAACTTTTTTGAGTCATCACTAACTCTTTAGAAGTTAAAATAATTACTGGAGTTCTAAATTTTACAGCAGTTTTTACAGCTTCATTTGAAAGTGTCCAGGCATCGTTAAAATTTGAAGGAGAGAATATTGGCAAAGGAAAACCCCCTGAAATAATTCCATCAATAAATTTCAAATCGCCCTGTGCCCCTGTTGTTGCCGACCCTGTACTTGGGCCTAAACGCTGCGTAATGATAATTACCATAGGCAATTCCATCATATACGCCATATTCAACGTTTCCGTCATTAAAGCCAAACCTGGAAAAGCTGTTGCCGTAACTGGAATTTTTCCCGCTGCAGAATAACCACACATCCATTGCAAAACCGATATCTCATCCGGACCTGCTAAAAATTCTGGAAAACGGTCTTTTGAATAGCTATAAAATAAATTGGAAGGTGTTATTGGATATCCTATAAACACATCTGCTCCTGATTGAACTACTGCTTCTGTTATAATTCTTGAAGCATCAATCATAACTTTTTTTGAAGTTATTTTTCTCAAAGTATTATACTTTAAAATTAAGGTATAAAGGTAATTTATCCTTTTCAAATAGCGTAAAATTTAATACATTAGTTATCTATTTTTACTTAAATTTAAAAGTTGACTTTCACTCAAAATTAGAGTGAAATTTTTAATGCATTAAAAATTTCAAAAAATAATGATACACTCTCCTTTTAATAAAATATCTAAACCTTCAAAAAGAAATTTAACAATTATATTGCTTCTTTCTACAATAATCCTAATTACAGTAATGCGTTATTTGGATAGCCAAATACAAAATAGCGAAACTGCACAAGGAATTATATCTTTTGAATTGGCTAAAGATTTATCAAAATCTGAAGTAATCTTAAATTCCTGGAATGTAGTATCCAAAACTGCTGCTGGAATGAGTATGGGTTTTGATTTTTTATTTCTACTAGTGTATTCTTTATTTATTTATTTCTATTCTAATTCATACCATAAATGAACGATTATGGAAACACACTAAAATTTATACCGTTGGGGTTCTTTTAATTTGGTGCATATTTTTAGCTGCATTTTTTGATATGGTAGAAAACGTAGCTTTAATAAAACTATTATTAGGCGACTTACAGCAAAAATGGAGTTCAATTGCTTATTATTTTGCAATTTTCAAATTTTCTTTGTTGACCTTGGGGTTATTATTTATTATTATGAGTTCTTTTATATTAATTTTAAAAAAATCAAAGATTTAAATTTATTTTCAAATTCAATTATTCTCTTCGTTTTCTAAATCTTTTAAAAGATTTTCAGCTTGTTTCGCTTTATTTCTATAGTGTTTTAACCCCCAGCTTGAAAAGAAGAAAAGAAAAGTCACCATTAGTGGTATATACCAAAACCAGACAGTTCCATTTTCCATAAAAATATCTTTGTCACTCAATATTTTCCCTGCAAGAATTAAACTAGTAACTATTAATCCTGCACTTAAATAAAGGCTGATTTTCTGAACAAAGAAAAATTGGTTTTTCCCTTTGGCAAAGTCTAAAAGTGTTTGTTTAAAATTATTATTTCCAAAATTTACTTTTTTCATTTTTTTAATAGCCATTAATACAAGTATTGGTATCACCAAAAAATAGGCTACTGTATAAATACCACTAGCTAAAAAGTACCAGGTATCTAATTTATTAAAGTTGACTAAAATATAAAAGGCAATTGCAAAACAAAATATTGAACCAATAGTTTCTGGAATAGAAATCGATCGTATCCTATTATTAAATCTTTCTTGTGTCATTTGTAAAATAAGTTTATCTGTTAGTAATTTTTGTTTGTTCACTTCAATAGACATTTCGTCCCATAGAATTTTCATTTCTTCTAGTTCCATAATTTTTTATTTTATAATTTGAGCCTTTAATTTTTGTTTAATTCTCGCTAAACGAGTTCCAACATTAGTGGTACTAAAACCAGTAATTATTGAAATATCATCATAATTTTTCCCTTCCAAATAAAGAAGGATAATCCCCTTTTCAATAGTGTTTAATTCTTTGATGTGATCATATAAAACCTTAACTCGTTCTTCTATCAAGGTGTCGTTTTGATCACTCATGTTTAACAGAATTTTATCGATTGAAACCCTATTTCCATTGCGTTTTTCATTTTTTAAATGCGTAATTGACGTATTCAATGCAATTCTGTAAAGCCAAGTGCTCATTTTAGATTCATTCCTAAAAGAATCAAAAGATTTCCATAATTGATATACAATTTCCTGATATAAATCTTTTTGCTCTTCCTTATTTGAAGAATAAACCAAAGTGACTTTAAAAATAATCCCTTCGTTTTGTTTTATAATCTCAATAAACTCGTTTTGTTTTTGCATCAAAAAATAAATTACATCTAATTAGTATCTAAAGGGTAAGAAAAATCACAAAAAAATTAAACTATTTACATTCTAAATTAATGAATTGAAATAAGATTCAAAATAATTTCTTTAAAACCTGTTTAAATTTAGTTATTAATGTCTAAATTTGCTTCATCTCAAAAGGGGTGCCTAAAACGGCTGAGATCAAACCCATTGAACCTGAACAGGTAATGCTGTTAAGGGAATTAAGAAACAATTTAATTAACATCGATTAATTACCTCTTTTTAAATCGTTTTATTTTATAAAAATGAAACATTTAATAACACTTTTAATGATTGTATTTACATTAAATGCAAATTCTCAAGAATTATTAACACTCTCTGGAAAAGTTACTGATGGAACTAAACCATATCCTGGTGTAAACGTGCAAGTAAAAGGAACCTCAATTGGAACCACAACTGACATTAATGGACATTTCTCTTTAAATTTAAAAGAAGGAAATTACATTTTGATCATAAGTTCAATTGGTAAACCAAAGGAAATTAAAGGAAATTTAACCGAGAATTCATTTATTTCAATTGATATGTCAGACAGTTTTGTTAATCTCGAAGAAGTGTTGGTTTCAGCTGTTCGTGTAAAATCTACTTCGCCTGTTACGCATAGTAATGTAACGAAGGAAGAATTAGAAAAAAGAAACTTAGGACAAGACATTCCTGTGCTACTTAACTATTTACCATCTGTAACTAGCTCTTCTGATGCTGGCGCAGGAGTTGGTTATACTTACATACGAGTTAGAGGATCTGATGCTTCACGGATAAATGTAACTTTAAATGGAATACCATATAATGATACTGAAAGTCAAGGTACTTTTTGGGTAAATTTAGGTGATTTCACTTCATCAACAGAAAACATGCAGTTACAACGTGGAGTTGGAACTTCAACCAATGGCTCTGGAGCTTTTGGAGCAAGTTTAAATTTGTTAACCAATGCAATCTCTGAAAATTCTAATGGAGAAATTAGCAGTTCTATGGGATCTTATAATACTTTTAAAAACACTGTAAAATTTAGTACTGGAAAAATAAATGACCACATTGAATTTTCAGGTCGTTTGTCTAAAATTTCTTCTGATGGTTATATAGATAGAGCTTCTTCAGATTTAAAATCATATTTTTTACAAGCTGCTTATGTTGATGATAATACTTTAATTAAAGCTATTACTTTTGGAAATTATGAAAAAACATATCAGGCTTGGTATGGTTTAAGTGCTGAAGAATTAAAAGAAGATAGAAAACAAAATCCATATACATATGACAATGAAACTGACAACTATTGGCAAGATCATTATCAATTGCACTGGAATGAAAAATTAAATAATAACTGGTCTACAAACCTAGGTTTAAACTACACAAAAGGAAAAGGATATTTTGAACAATTTAAAGAAGGTAGTGCTGTTTTAAAATACAATAATATAGTAGAAGCTACAGGTACTGATTGGTATGGAACTCCTGCAACAGACCTTATTGTTAGAAGATGGTTGGATAACGATTTTTATGTTGCAAATTTTAATGTAGACTATAAAAAAAATGAATTGGAAGTTATTTCTGGGATATCATTTAGTAATTACACTGGTGACCATTTTGGAGAAGTAATTTGGGCAAAACAATTTACTCCAGAAGCATCTATAAGAGATCGCTATTATTTTAGTGATGCTAAAAAAAATGAGTTTAGCGTATTTTCTAAAGTTTCTGTTAAACTTAATGATGAGCTTAGTGCTTTTGTTGATTTACAAGGTAGATTTGTTAATTACAAAACAGATGGGCTTACTTCAGACAGAGACTTATTAAATATTGACAAATCATACAAATTCTTTAATCCTAAGCTAGGTTTAACCTATGAATTTAACAATAACAATAGTGTTTATGCTTCATACGCAAGAGGAAATAGAGAACCTAATAGAGATGATTTTAAAAACGGACCAAATGTTAAAAATGAAATTTTAGATGATTTTGAATTAGGCTATCGCTTAAAAAATGAGATTTTTAACTTAAATACTAACCTTTATTATATGCTATATAAAAATCAACTAATTCAAACTGGTGGTTTAAATGATGTTGGTGAATATTTACGCAAAAATGTAAAAGATAGTTATCGTTTTGGATTAGAAATTGATGCAAACATTAAAATATCTAATACTCTTTCAATCAATCAAAACTTAACTTTAAGTACCAATAAAATTAAAAACTTTATGTTAGAAAGAGATGGTGAAAGTAAAAATATTGGAACAACTAACATTGCCTTTTCGCCAAGTATAATAGCTGCTAACGCTATTTCTTTTGCTCCAATAAAAAACCTTCAAATTAACATTCTTTCAAAATATGTTGGAGAACAATATTTAAGTAACACAGATACCAAGGCTTCAAAAATAGATAGTTACTTTATAAATGATTTTAACTTGACTTATGTATTAAAAAGCAAGTCAATATTTAAATCTATTGTATTTTCTGGTTTAATAAATAATGTTTTAAGCAAAGAATATGTTGATAGAGGATATACTTTTTTAGATTATTGGTCAACTCCGGGCACTTCTTTTGAAGTGCAAGGGTATTACCCACAAGCTACCAGAAATTTTTTAATTGGAGCTACTTTAAAATTTTAGGAATAAAAAAACTTCGGTTATTGAATTACACCCAATAGCCGAAGTTTCAACTTAAAAAGTTACTCTTTAACTTTACTCATATCTTTGGTCCAGTTTAAATAACCTCCTTCAAGGTCAAATACTTTTTTAAAGCCTAATTCAGAAAGTTTTTTAGCTGCCTTACCCGATCTTCCTCCAGATCGACAATAAATAAAAATTGGTTCTTCTTTATTATAGTTTGCAAACTGATCCAAAAAATTTTCATCATAAAAATTAATATTTAAAGCACCTTCAATAGCTCCTTCATTATATTCTTCAGGTGTTCTTACATCAACAACCAATTGGCTTTTAGACATTTTTAGAAAATCGTTTGGAGAAATAACACTTATTTCTTTTGACTTTTCATGTTGTAGTTTTTTCTCTTGACTATTACAACTTACTGCTAGTAAACTAATAAAAAGGAATACTGAGAATTTTAAAATTGATTTCATATATTTTTGTTTTATTTTGAAATGTAAATTTACAAATTCTTCTTGGAAATAACATATATTTACATTTTATACTCATCTATTATTACAACAATGTAGTTGGGCAAACATAATCGGTTAACGCTACTCCAGTATCTTTTATGTCTTTAAAGCCACCCCTAACATCAGTTACTTTTTTCACACCATTTGCCTGAAAAATGGAAGCTGCAATTAATGATCTATAACCAGTAGCACAATGTAAAAAGTATTCTTTATCAGGATTAATTTCAGCAAAATTTGAATGAATGAAATCTAACGGAAAATTATCTACACCTATTATATGCTCTGATAAATATTCTGATTCTCTTCTAACATCCAAAGGTACTTGCATAGTACCATCTTTTAATTTATTTGCAAATTCAGTTGCGGATATTGAACCAATTTTATCAACTTTATGCCCAGCTGCTTTCCAAGAATGAATTCCCCCTCGCAAATAACCTAAAGTATTGTCGTATCCAACACGAGAAAGTCGAATTACAACTTCGTTTTCTCTTCCTTCTTCGGCAATAAAAATAATTTTCTGATTGATGTCTTTAACTAAAGACCCAACCCAAGGTGCAAAACCGCCTTCAACACCAATATACCAAGCTCCAGGAACAGTACCCTCTTCTGCATAAATTTCTTTGGTACGAGTATCAATAACTAAAATATCTTCTTGTTCACTCATTTCTTTAAATGAATCTGCATCAATTGGAGTAGTACCTCTTTGCAATACTTCATCAATACTAGTGTTAATACCTTTATTCATTCGAACATTATTACCAAAGTACTGTGGTGGTGGTTTTAAGCCTGTTGTAACTTCTACAATAAACTCTTCTTTGGTCATATCAGCTCTTAAAGCGTAGTTTGTTTTCTTTTGATTTCCTAAGGTGTCAAAAGTTTCTGAACTCATATTTTTTCCACATGCTGAACCAGCACCATGATTTGGATACACAATAATATCATCTGGCAAAGTCATAATTTTGTTTCGAAGTGAATCAAATAAATGACCTGCTAAATCTGCTTGGGTTAAATCAGATTTAACCGCCAAATCTGGTCTTCCAACATCACCTATAAATAAACAATCACCTGTAAAAACATATGGCATCTTTCCTTTTTCGTCTATTAATAAATAGGAAGAAGATTCCATTGTATGCCCTGGTGTATGTAACAATTGAAGTGTTAAACCTCCAATTTTAAATTTTTCACCATCTTTTCCTTGATGGATATCATATGACGGGTCAGCATTTGGACCAAAAACAATGGTTGCACCTGTTTTTTTCGCTAAATCTACTTGTCCAGACACAAAATCGGCATGAAAATGAGTTAAAAATATGTATTTAATTTTCGCTCCATCAACTTTTGCCATTTCTATATAAGGTTCGGTTTCTCTTAAAGGATCAATAATTGCTGCTTCACCGTTGGAATGGATATAATATGCCATTTCCGCCAAACATCCTGTAAATAATTGCTCTACTTTCATCTGTTTATGTTTTATTGTTTTTTAATTGTCAGATGGAATTCGCATAATAATAATTTCGTTCAGTTTTGAAATTTTTAGTATGCTCATTTCATAATATTCTTAATTTAATTTTGTTAAATATATTTTGAGGTATTTCAAAATTACGAGATAGATATTTCCTATTTGTAACCTAAATCACATTAGATGTGGTATTTAGAAAATTTTAACTATTGGTTTGTTTCACATATTTAAAATATTTACCTCCAATTTCTCTACTATTTTTATTGTTTTCAAAAGCATCTACAGCTTCCTGAATACTCATGAAACAGTTTTCATATTTAATTTTTCTCATAACACCAGCATTTTGCAACACATCTCTTACAGGACCTTTCATCCCAGTAAAAGCAATATCAATGCCCCTATTTTTATATTTTTCAATAATATCATCTAACATATAGACTCCTGAACTATCAATACTATTTATACTCTCTCCGTCAATAATAATTAATTTCAGTTTTTCTCCTTTATCTAAAACCAATTCTTCTAGTTTATCTCTAAAATAGTTGGTGTTTGCAAAAAATAATTGGGCATCAAATCTAAAAATTAATATTTCTTCTTTTTGAATTAAAGCATTAAATCGTTCAATATTTCTATAAAAATGAGTTCCTGGGACATTCGCCAAAACGGCAACATGCGGTTTTGTAGTTGCGTAAATCAACATTCCTAAAGAAACTAATACTCCAATTAAAATTCCTTCTCGAATACCAACAGTAGCTGTTATTATGAGCGTTAAATTTAAAACTAATAATTCCTTCTTTGAATATTTTAAAAGGTGCTTCGGAATGTAAAAATCCAACAGTCCATAAACTGCTACAATAATTATTGCAGCAACTACTGCCTGTGGTAAATAGTAAAAAACAGGCGTTAAAAACAATAAGGTAAATCCAACTATTACACCTGAAATGATTGCTGCCAATGGTGTATTTGCTCCAACCTGATTGTTTACAGCTGATCTGGATAAACCACCGGTTGCTGGATATGTTTGAAAAAATGAGCCAACAATATTACCCAATCCAATAGCAATTAATTCTTGATTTGGAACTACTTTATAGTTGTCATGTTTTAATTCAATTGCTTTTGCAACTGAAATAGCTTCTAAAAATGCTATAAAAGAAAGCGTTAAAGCCAATGGAAATAAATCTATAATTATTTCTAACGTAAAATTAGGCATTCTAAAAGTGGGTAGACCTTCAGGTACTTCTCCAATTATTTTAAGCCCGTATTGTTCTAAATTAAAAATTCTAACAAGTAAAATCCCCAAAACTACTACAACTAAAGCTGCGGGTATTTTTTTTGTTAAATTCTTAAAGAATATCAATATCAATATGGAAGAAACACCTATTACAAGTGCTATATAATTAATCTCATTTAAATGTTGAAATACATCTATTAATACATTGTGAATTTGGCTGTTTCTTTGCATATTAATCCCTAACAAATGCTTCAACTGACTTACTGCAATAATTAAGGCCGCTGCTGAAGTGAAACCACTTATTACGGGTCTCGATAAAAAATTAACTAAAAAACCCAATTTAAAAACCCCAAATAATACTTGTAAAAATCCCATTAAAAAAGACAAAAGAATGGCAAATTCTATAAAATTTTGTGTGCCAATTTCTGCCAATGCTGCAACTCCTGCAGCCACTATTAATGAATCCATTGCGACTGGACCAACCGACAACTGTCTTGAAGTACCAAAAAAGGCATACACAATTTGTGGAATCATTGCAGTGTATAAGCCATAAATTGGAGGTAAACCAGCAATCATTGCGTAGGCAATTCCTTGTGGAACTAACATAATACCAACAGTTATACCAGCACCTAAATCTCCTTTTAACCAAGCTTTTTTATAGTTTGGAAGCCAATCTAAAATAGGAATTATGTTTTTTAAATTCATTTTCAATTACTTTATAAACACTCATCAAATAATTTCACATCACAATTCAAACATTCCTCTTTATCGAGTTTCATATAAATAGTTGCAATAGCAGTATTTTTATCTTTAAAAAAGTTTTCGATTCCAATGATTTTAACAAACCCACCTTTTTCGAGAATATCTTGGCTTATCATTTTTAATCCAACAAAATAAATACCACCTCCTCTTTGTTGCCATTTTAATGCTTCTTGTGAAATCCATTCTGCTCCTGCCAAATCAATGAAGTTAATTCCATTCGATATTATCAACAAATGTTTGCTTTCACTTTTCTTATATAAATCTGCAAAATAATTAGAAATTCCTTCAACTGCTCCAAAATAAATAGAACCATCAATTCGTATCATTTTTAACTGTGGACATTCTTTGGCAGTTTCATCTCTAATAATATTTATAAACTTACCCTCTTTATTTCGTCCAAAGTCGGCAATATTTGGTTTTGAAGTTTTTTCCAAATAGAAAAATAATGAAATCAAAATCCCCGCAAATAAAGCTGTTTCCAATTCTAAAAACAAGGTTCCTAAAAGTGTAACCATTAATACAATAAATTCTCTTTTACTGCTTTTTATAATTTTCTTTATATGTTGAAAATCTATTAAATTATAGCCCACCAACAAAATAATTCCACCCATTGCAGGCTTAGGCAAAAAAGAAGCATATTTGGCAAAAAATAGAACAACAATCATTAAACCAATCGCTGAAACTATTGCAGAGAATGGTGTTTTTGCACCAGCCTGATAATTAACGCCCGAACGCGTAAATGAACCTGAACTGGCATAAGATGAGAAAAAACTTGAAATAATATTTGATAAACCCTGTCCAATAAATTCCTGATTATTATCTAACTTTTGGTGTGAATGCAATGCCACTGCTCTTGCTATTGAAACAGCTTCAACCAATCCTAATAATGCCAATGTAATTGCCCCGGTAGTTAACAATCTCATATCTTCAAAATTAAAATCTGGAATTTGAAAGGGTGGTAAATTAGAAGGGACAATCCCAACTGTTTCTATTCCATGAAATGAACCACCTAATACAATTGCCAATAAACTACCTAAAATCATTGCTAACAACATATAAAGTCTCGAAATATATTTTATTTTTTTTATGATAAATGCAATCAAAAGTGTACCAAGGGCAACTGCTAATACATAAAAATTTGTTTCCTGTATGTGCGTAATGATGTAATTAATAATTTCATAGAATGTACTCCCTAAAGGAACTTGAATACCAAAAACAAACTTCAATTGTTTAAAAGCTATAAGGATTCCAGCCCCAGCTGCAAATCCAATTACTACTGAATGGGATACAAAATTTACCAATTTTCCCATTTTAGCGAATCCCATAAATAGCTTTATAACTCCAGCCATAAAAGATAATATGATTGCTAAAGAAATAAATGCTTCAATATCTGATTCAGGATTTACAAATTTACTGATCACAGCAAAAACTACAATGGAACTTGTGGTGGTTGGCCCGGAAATTAAATGATATGAAGAACCAAATAAAGCAGCGATAATTGGTGTAATCATTGCAGTGTAAAAACCATATATTGGTGGTAGTCCTGCAATCATTGCAAATGCAACCGCCTGAGGAATAACTATTATGGTGCCTGTAATTCCAGCAATAATATCATCTTTCCAAGTTCTTTTTACTAAAGGAAGCCAAACTAAAAATGGGAATATTTTTTTTAAACTCATTACAATAAGTTTATTTGATTGTTAGAACAAAAATACAACGAACTATTTTTAGTTTTGTGATGTTAGTCACAAAATAAATCAAAACAATTCTTCTTGATTTTTCCCTTTAATTTTACCTAAATGACGGTACGCAAGTTCTGTTACCTCTCTTCCTCTAGGTGTACGCATAATAAACCCTTCTTGTATCAAAAATGGTTCATATACTTCTTCTATTGTTTCAATATTTTCGCCTACAGCTGTTGCGATTGTGCTTATTCCAACCGGACCACCTTTAAACTTGTCTATAATGGTCGTTAATATTTTATTATCCATTTCATCCAAACCATGTGCATCTACATTTAAAGCGCTTAATGCATATTTAGCAATTTCAATGGTAATATTTCCAGTCCCTTTTATTTGAGCAAAATCGCGAACTCTTCGAAGTAATGCATTGGCAATACGAGGTGTACCTCTGCTTCTACCTGCTATTTCTATTGCAGATTCCATAGAAATTGGAACCTTTAAAATAATGGCACTTCTTTGTACAATTGTCGTTAATAATTCTGTATTGTAATATTGTAAACGACTGCTTATCCCAAAACGAGCTCTCATTGGAGCTGTTAACAATCCTGAGCGTGTTGTTGCGCCAATTAAGGTGAAAGGCTCTAAATCTATTTGAACGGTACGAGCATTTGGCCCAGATTCAATCATAATATCAATACGATAATCTTCCATTGCAGAATATAGATACTCTTCAACAATTGGACTTAATCTGTGAATTTCATCTATAAATAAAACATCGCGCTCACTTAAATTAGTTAGTAAACCTGCCAAATCTCCTGGTTTATCTAAAACGGGACCAGAAGTAATCTTTAATCCAACATTTAATTCATTTGCTAAAATATGTGCGAGTGTGGTTTTTCCAAGTCCAGGAGGCCCATGAAACAATGTGTGATCTAATGCTTCGCTTCTTAAATTAGCTGCTTCAACAAAAATTTTTAAATTTTCTATAATTTGTTCTTGCCCTGTAAAATCATCAAACGATAAAGGCCGTAATTTTTTCTCTACATCTAATTCCTCAGGTGTAAATTCCTTTTTATCAGGGTTTAAATTTTCGTTCATAAAAACAAAGATAACGAAGTAAAATAATTAAAGATGAATAATGAATAATTAAAAATTTAACCGCAACCATATATTTAATAATTCATAAAAAAACTCAGCATATTTCTTTTAGAAATATGCTGAGTTTAAATTATTCATTGAATGTTTTTTATGATTCTTCTTCGCCTTCGTACAAAGGGGTAATTTGAGAAACAAAATCTTCTTCAAGACCTGGTTTGCTGTAATCATAAGCCCAACGATGTACCGCTGGAATTTCACCTGGCCAATTTCCATGAATATGTTTTACAGGAGTAGTCCATTCTAATGTATTTGACTTCCAAGGGTTTTGCACTGCCTTTTTACCTTTATAAATACTAATAAAGAAATTAGCTAAAAAAATAAGTTGTGCTGCACCTCCTAATATAGCAAACAATGTAATTACAACATTAATGTCGGCAACATCATCAAATAATGGAAATGCGGTGTTAGCATAATATCTACGCGGCAAACCTGCTAACCCAACAAAATGCATTGGGAAAAATACTCCGTAGGCCGCTACTAAAGTTATCCAAAAATGCCAATAGCCTAATGCTTTATTCATCATTCTGCCATACATTTTTGGAAACCAATGATAAACACCTGCAAACATTCCATAAATTGCAGATACACCCATCACCAAGTGAAAGTGGGCAACCACAAAGTACGTATCGTGTACATTAATATCCAATGCACTGTCTCCAAGAACTAATCCTGTTAATCCACCAGAAATAAATGTAGAAACAAAACCAATAGAAAAAAGCATTGCTGGGTTCATTTGTAGATTTCCTTTCCACAAAGTAGTAATCCAGTTAAAAGCTTTCACTGCTGAAGGAATTGCAATTAATAGGGTTGTAAATGTAAATACAGATCCCAAAAATGGGTTCATTCCTGATACAAACATATGGTGTCCCCATACCACTGTAGATAAAAACGCAATTGCTATAATTGACCCTATCATTGCTCTATAACCAAAAATTGGTTTTCTAGAGTTTGTTGCAATAATTTCAGAAACTATACCCATGGCGGGCAATATCACAATATAAACTTCTGGGTGACCTAAAAACCAAAATAAATGTTCAAACAATACAGGAGAACCTCCTTGGTAATGTAAAACTTCACCTTGAATGAAAATATCGGATAAATAAAACGAGGTACCAAAACTTCTATCGAAAATTAACAACAATGCAGCCGATAATAATACAGGAAATGATACAACACCTATAATAGCCGTAACAAAAAATGCCCAAATGGTTAAAGGTAATCTAGTCATTTTCATACCAATGGTTCTCAAATTTAATATAGTAACAATATAATTTAAAGCTCCTAATAAAGAAGAAGCAATAAATATTGCCATTGAAACTAACCAAAGTGTCATTCCTAAACCAGAACCTGGAATTGCTTGTGGTAATGCACTTAAAGGCGGGTAAATGGTCCAACCAGCTGATGCTGGCCCAGCTTCAATAAATAATGAAAAAACCATTATAACACTCGACAAAAAGAATAACCAATATGATACCATATTTAAAAACCCTGAAGCCATATCACGTGCTCCAATTTGCAATGGAATTAAAAGGTTGCTAAAAGTTCCGCTTAAACCTGCTGTTAAAACGAAGAAAACCATGATAGTACCGTGAATAGTTACCAAAGCTAAATACATATCTGGCGACATAACACCTCCGTCTTGATGGCGTCCTAAAAAAGCCTCAATTAAACTAAAAGATGTGTCTGGCCATGCAATTTGTAAACGAAATAACATAGACATAAATACACCAATAATTCCCATAAAAATACCAGTAATTAAATACTGTTTAGAAATCATTTTATGGTCAGTACTAAAAACGTATTTTGTTATAAATGTTTCTTTGTGATGATGATCTGACATAGATATATTTTTTTTAGTAGTGTAGTAGTTAATTTTTATTGTACAATTTCAGCAATTGTTTTTTGATTATTTAACCAACTGTTAAATTGAGCTTCTTCTTCAACAATAATTTTCATTTGCATATTATAATGTGATGAACCACAAATTTTATTACATAACAATAAATAATCAAATTCATAAGGATCTTCACCTTTTTCAGCTCTAATTTTATTAATTCCTGCTACTTTAGCAATGGTTTTTTCATTTGCTCTCATTTCTTCTGTAGTCATACTTGGTGTGAATGAAAATTGAGTAACCATTCCTGGAACGCAGTTCATTTGAGCTCTAAAATGTGGCATATATGCTGAATGTAAAACATCTTGAGAACGGAATTTAAAAATGATTTGTCTCCCCTTTGGTAAATGTAATTCTCGGGTTGGCACATCATCAAAAGAATTTTTATCGGTCATATCAACGCCCATTGTATTAATTCCTTTAATATTGCGAACATTTGCCCTTCCCAATTCATTATCGGTTCCTGCATAGCGTGCTTCCCATTGAAATTGCTTTGCATATACTTCAATAATTAATGGATTTTCAGCATCCGATGCATCCATAACATCATTCCAAACTGAAAGTCCGTAAAGCACCAAACCTGCAAGAACAACTGCCGGAACAATAGTCCAAATCATTTCCAATTTGTGGCTATCTGCATAAAATAATGCTTTTCTTCCCTTTATTCCTCTGTATTTAAAAGCGAAATAAAACAATAAAAATTGTGTTATCGCTTGAACAAATAGAATAAGCACCATGGTTACATAATACAAATTATCAACACGAACACCTTCAAAAGAAGCTGACTCAGGAAGCAGTACTACTGAATATTTCCAAAATGAAAATATCATTAAACCGTAAAAGAAAATTCCAAAGGCTGCAAATAGAATTCCTTGCGTGTTATTATCTTTTTCTGTTGCTATTACTCCTTTTAGGTTAAAAATACTTACTATTTGCCATAATGCTACGGCAATTACAATAGCTAGTAAAACATAAAATAATGCTGTCATATTTTTTAGTTAGTTGTTATAGTGGTGTCAAATATAAAAAAAATCCTGAATAATAAGAATTCAGGATTCATTTATACTTAAATTATATATCATTAATAGTGAAAATGTTCACTTTCTTTAATATACGGACTTCCTTTAGCTAATAAAGGTGCTTTTGTTAATGCTGTAAATACAACATATATAAATATTCCTAGAATTAATAATACAGAACTTATTTCAGGAATTCCAATAAACCATTGATCTCCAACAGTAGCAGGCATCACCATTACATAAATATCAATATAATGCCCAATTAAAATTACAATACCCGTACAAACTATAAACCAATTTACACGCTTATAATCACTGTTCATTAACACCAATAATGGAAAAACAAAGTTTAAAGCTACCATTCCTAAAAATGGAATTTTATAATCATTAAATCTTGAAACAAAATAAGTTACCTCTTCTGGGATATTTGCATACCAAATTAACATAAACTGGGAGAACCATAAATATGCCCAAAAAATACTGAATCCGAACATAAACTTCGCCAAATCGTGTAAATGGCTGTTGTTTACAAATTCCAAATGGCCTTTTCCTTTTAAATAAATAGAAACCAATGCAATAGTTGTAATTGCAGAAACAATCATACTTGCAAATACGTACCAACCAAATAATGTGCTATACCAATGCGGGTCTAAGGACATAATCCAATCCCAAGACATCATAGACTCTGTAACTAAAAAGAATACTAAGAATGCCGCTGAACGTTTAAATAATTTTGTGTAGTTACTAATACCTGAATCACTGTCTTGTGCTAATGTTAATTTTCTTGAATGTTGACGATACCAAATCCATCCTCCCATATATATAGCAGCTCTCAATAAAAAGAAAGGCACATTTAAATACCCTGATTTATTTTGAATTAATTCATCATGAGCAACCACTTCAGGATCCATCCATACAAATAGATGATTCATATGTAATGAAGAAAGTACAAAAAATACAAATAACAGGATTCCACCAACAGGTAAATAAGCTGTTATCCCTTCCATAACTCTAAATAAAACTACAGACCAACCTGCTTGAGAAGCATGTTGAATAGCATAAAATGCTAACGTTCCTAAAGAAATCATAAAAAAGAAAAACAATGCAACATACAATGCAGACCAAGGTTTATTTTTTAAATAATGATATACATGTTCGGCATGTGTATCATCAGAATGGGCTACCTCTTGATTTCCATTTTCGTGAGTTGTAGCAACCTCACCATGTGCGTTATTACTTTCGTGTAATTGCACTTTAACTTCTTCTACTGAATTAGGTGTAGATAAAAAACCGTAGGTTACACCTATCAGCCCTATAATCATTAAAGCAAAAGAAAATGTTTTTAATTTACTTGAAAAGGTATACATATTTATAAATTCTAACTTAGTAAAAGTATTATTTTAATAATTCTGTTCTTAACTGCTGAACATACATTGTCACTTGCCAACGTTCTTGAGCTGTTAATTGAGAAGCGTGTGAGCCCATCATATTTCTTCCATACATTATAACGTGGTAAATGCTACCTTCAGTTATATCTCTGTCTTTATAATTAGGAACTCCTAAAATCTTTTCTCTTTGAACTAATGTACCATCTCCTGCTCCTTTTGTACCATGACAAGAGGCACAATAAATAGTATACATTTTATTTCCGTTTTCTAAATTAGCCTCATTAATTTCAAATGGGTTTTTTAGATTTAGTAATGCGGCATCATAACCTTCTGTTGTATCTGCATAATCATAAGGTACTTGTCCGCGAGCAATTGTTCCTTCAACTGGCAACTGAGATGTTAATCCGTTTGCAAAGTTTGGATTGTTTGTATAGGTTTCATAGCTAACTGAATTGTACATGTCTGGCATATATCTATAATTTGGCTTCGTTTTATCTCTCCAACAAGACGTTAGTGAAATTATAAAAGCCAATGCTATTGTTATTTTTAAAATACTTTTCATGTGTTTTTTCTATTATTTTTTATTTGTCACATGCTGTTCGCTATTTGTCATTTTCTATCCTAAGAAAAATAGTAACAAGCTCGTTTCATTCAATTAATGCTTTTCAGTTACTTTAATTTCTACAGTTCCTGTTTTTTCTAAAAATGAAACTAATTCATCTTCATTCCCATCAACAGCAACTTCCATAACAAACATATCATCTGTTGTTCTAGGATCTGGGTTTTCAGCTTTTTTAAATGGCCATAATTTGCTTCGCATATAAAAAGTAATAACCATTAAATGCGCTGCAAAAAATACTGTCAACTCAAACATTATTGGCACAAATGCAGGCATATTTAAAAGAAAACTAAAACTTGGTTTACCTCCAATATCTTGTGGCCAATCTTGGATCATCATATAATTCATCATCCAAATAGAAAACACAAAACCAACGGTACCATATAAAAAGGCAGTAATAGCCATTTTAGTACCTTTTAATCCCATCGCTTTGTCTAAACCATGAACAGGAAATGGTGTATAAACTTCTTCTATATGATGGTTTGCTGCACGAACTTCCTTTACGGCGTCCATTAAAACATCATCATCATTATACATTGCTTGTATTACTTTATTACTCATGATTTCCGTCTCTTAATTTTTTAAACTTTTCACCTGATGACTTCAAAATAGATTTAACCTCAGCCTGTGCTATTACTGGGAATGTTCTTGCGTAAAGTAAAAATAACACAAAGAAAAATCCAATAGTCCCAACATAAATTCCAATATCCACAAATGTTGGTGAGAACATAGTCCATGATGATGGTAAAAAATCTCTATGCAATGATGTTACAATAATTACAAATCTTTCAAACCACATTCCAATGTTTACAACTATTGAAATTACGAATGAAAACATAATACTTGTTCTTAATTTTTTAATCCACATAAGTTGTGGAGAAAACACATTACAACTCATCATTATTAAATATGCCCACCAGTAAGGACCGGTTGCTCTATTTAAAAATGCATATTGTTCGTATTCAACACCTGAATACCAAGCAATAAATAACTCAGTAATATAAGCACAGCCAACTATTGAGCCTGTAATCATAATTACAATATTCATTAATTCTATGTGCTGTTCAGTAATATAAGCTTCAAGATTTGAAACTTTTCTCATAATAATTAGCAAGGTATTTACCATTGCAAATCCTGAAAATACTGCACCTGCAACAAAATAAGGTGGAAATATTGTAGTATGCCACCCAGGTATAACTGCAGTTGCAAAATCCATCGATACTATAGTATGCACTGAAAGTACTAATGGTGTAGCTAAACCAGCAAGCACCAATGATACTTCTTCAAAACGTTGCCAGTCTTTAGCCCTACCCGACCAACCGAAACTTAACAAACTATAAATTTTCTTTTGGAAAGGTCTTACAGCTCTATCACGTAACATTGCAAAATCAGGTAATAAACCAGTCCACCAAAATACTAGTGAAACCGATAAATAAGTTGAAATTGCAAAAACATCCCATAATAATGGTGAGTTAAAGTTGGTCCATAAAGAACCAAATTGGTTTGGTAGTGGTAATACGTAATAGGCATTCCAAACACGCCCCATGTGAATTACGGGGAATAATCCTGCTTGTATAACAGCAAAAATGGTCATTGCTTCTGCAGAACGGTTGATACCCATTCTCCATTTTTGGCGAAATAATAAAAGAACAGCAGAAATAAGTGTACCTGCATGACCGATACCTACCCACCATACAAAGTTGGTAATATCCCAAGCCCATTGAACTGTTTTATTTAATCCCCAAACTCCAATTCCTGTTCCAATAGTGTATATAATTGACCCTAAACCCCAAAGGAATGCTAAGAGTGCAATTGTAAATGCAGTCCACCATAATTTATTTGCTTTACCTTCAACTGGAGTTGCTACATCAACAGTTATATCGTGGTAGCTTTTATCTCCAACTATTAAAGGTCTTCTTATAGGTGCTTCGTAATGAGACGACATAATTCTTATTTAATTATTATCAATTAATATTATTTTTATGCTTCTTGCGTATTTCTAACTTTTACGTGATATACTACATTTGGTTTTGTACCAACATGTTCGAGTAAATGATATGCTCTTTTATCTTCAACTAAACTTGTAACTGTGTCTTCTTTATGATTGATATCTCCAAATACCATTGCTCCAGTACTACAAGCATTTGAACATGCAGTCTCAAACTCGTTAGTGTTTACTGGTCTACCTTCTTTTTTAGCTTTTAAAATAGCAGCTTGTGTCATTTGAATACACATTGAGCATTTTTCCATAACTCCACGAGAACGAACTACAACATCTGGATTTAAAACCATTTTTCCTAAATCATCGTTCATATTGTAATCAAATTCACTATTGTTTGGATAATTAAACCAGTTAAATCTTCGTACTTTATAAGGACAGTTATTTGCACAATAACGCGTTCCAATACAACGGTTATAAGCCATTTGATTTTGACCTTGACGACCGTGAGAAGTTGCAGCAACCGGACAAACTGTTTCACAAGGAGCATGATTACAGTGCTGACACATTACTGGTTGAAACGCTACTGAAGGGTTTTCAGAAGGATGCTCTAATGCGTCCATTGCTATTTTAAAACCAAGAGCTCCTTTACCATTATCTTTTAACTCATTATCACCTGCAAAATCTTCTTCGTGAGAATAATACCTATCAATACGCAACCAATGCATATCTCGAGATTTTCTAATTTCTTCTTTTCCAACTACCGGCACGTTGTTTTCAGCATGACACGCTATTACACAAGCTCCACAACCCGTACAAGCATTTAAATCAATTGATAAATTGAAATGATGCCCGATTGATCTATCGAAAGAATCCCATAAATCAACCGTTGTCGCTTCAACTTCATTATGATCTAAAGAAACCATAGGAACTTTATTCCATTCCTTTGAGTCTACATTATTATAGTCTTCAATGGTAGTTTCTTTAATAATATCACCTCTACCCATTAAAGTATTTTGCAACTGAACACACGCAAATTCGTGTTCGCCAGCTACAACTTTCAACGTAACATTTGATTGGAAATTATTAAAATCTTTATAAAATCGGTATCCATTTATACCGGTTTGCATTTCTTGTTTTAACCCTTGTTTACGTCCGTAACCTAATGCTAAACCTAATGAGCCTTTTGCTTGTCCTGGCTGAATTAGTATTGGTAACACTCCAGAAACTCCATTTACAGTCATTTCAACCAAGCTACCATTTAATGCACCGTTTGCAACATGATAATTGGTTACTCCAAGTTTTTCAGCATCAGCTTTAGATATTGTTAAGTAATTATCCCAAGAAGTTCTTGTTATTGGATCTGGGAATTCTTGCAACCATGGGTTGTTTGCCATTTGACCGTCACCCATACCTGTTTTAGTGTACAATGCAAGTTCAAAATCACTTGATTCTACTTTTAAAGCACCTAAAACAGCATTTATATCAACTTCTAATGAAGAAATTTCTTCATTAGATTCTACAATAAAAATACCATCATGCAAGGCTTGATTCCAAGATGTGCCATTTAATATTTCAGTATCCCAAGATTCTTTTAAGAAATCATAATAAGAAGATGTGTTTCCTGTCCAAGTTAATAAAGCTTCTTGAAACTGGCGTGTATTAAATAATGGACTAATAGTTGGTTGTATTAAGCTGTATTGTCCTTTTTTAATCACAACATCTCCCCAAGATTCTAAATAATGTGGCGAAGCTAATGTATATTGAACAGCGTTTGCTGTTTCATTATCTTGTATTGAAAATGCAACAGATAGTTTTACTTTTTTAAGTCCTTCAACAAATTCAGCTGAATTTGGTAACGAATAAACTGGATTCGAATTATTGATAATAACTGCTCCAATGGCACCATTATTCATGTCTGAAATTAGTTTTGCAACACTAGCATCACTTCCTTTTCTTACATTTTTTGTTGCTACTACATCAATCACTTCACTATTTAATACTTTGTTAATTGCCAAAGCTAATAACTGAGCATTTTTATTTTGAATTCCTGTTACTACAACTGCTTTGCTTCCAGCTGCTATAAGTTGTTTCGCTGCATTTGAAACTGTTTCAGTTAACGGAGTTACTTCCATTGTAACAGCCCCTCCGGTTAAAGTAGCATATAATCTTGCTAATGCTTTTAGTTGTTCAGATGGTTTTACCATTAAACGTTTATCTGCATTTGCACCTGTTAAAGTCATATTTGATTCAATCTGAATATGACGAGACATTTTTCCATTTTGTGGCACACGGCCTTTTGAGTAACCTACTTCAAAACCTCCACCTTGCCAATCGCCTAAGAAATCTGCACCAATAGAAACTATTACTTCAGCCTTTTCTAAATGATAATCTGGTAATACTCTTGTTCCGTACATGGTTTCAAAAGCATCCAATGCTGCTGATTCTGAAACTGCATCATACACTACATGGTTTACATTACCATAAGTGTCATTTAGGTTATTTATTAATTTTTTAGTAGATGGACTTGCACAAGTACCTGTTAAAACAGCAATTGATAAACCTGCTTCTTTTACTTCATTTAATTTTGAAATAATTTGACTGTCTGCATCTACCCATGAAATAGCCTTTCCATTTGCCTTAGGTTCTTTTAATCGAAGACTATCATATAATGATAAAACTGAAGCTTGAACACGAGCATTTGTGCTTCCATTTGCTTCTTTGTTTGGTTCAATTTTTATAGGACGTCCTTCTCTGACTTTCACTAAAATATTTGCAAAATCAAAACCATCAGCCATAGTAGTTGCATAGTATTCAGCAACACCGGGTGTAATATCATTGGGTTTAATAATGTAAGGAATTGATTTCACTAACGGCCCTTCACATGATGCTAATGAAGCTGCCGCTGTTGTAAACCCAACATACTTTAAAAAGTCTCTACGTGTTGTTGATGAAGTTTCTAAACTTTCTTTATTCCCTAAAAATTCATCTGTAGGAATTTCTTCAACAAACTCGTTATTTTTTAACGTATCAACAATAGAGCTATTTTCTTTTAGCTCTTCAACACTTTTCCAGTATTTTTTGTTTGATGCCATTTATTTTTAATATTTAATGATTGAAAGATTAAATAATTGAAAGTTAAACTTAATTGTTATTTCAATTTTTAATTTTTAATTTTTTAATTAATAGTGACATTTAGCGCATTCTAAACCGCCCATTTGAGCAGCTGTCACTTTTTCTACACCGTACTTATTAGCTAGCTGATCGTGGATATTTTTGTAATATCCATTCTGTGTCAAATCAACTTGAGTTGTTCTGTGACAATCTATACACCAGCTCATAGTAAGCGGTGAAAATTGCTTCATCTCGTGCATTGTTTCAACAGGCCCATGACATGTTTTACAATCTAAGCCAGCAACAGTAACGTGTTGTGAGTGGTTGTAATACACAAAATCTGCTAAGTTATGAACTCGAACCCATTCAACTGGTTTTTGCTCATAATCTTCAATATATTTCATTTCATTTTTATCCCATCCAACTGCATCGTAAATTTTTTGAATTTCTTTATCTAAATTTTCTTTTGAATGTCCATCAAATAATTCTCCTTTATATTCAGAAATCGTTTTATGACAATTCATACAAACATTTACAGAAGGAATTCCTGAGGTTTTACTGTTTTTTGCTGAAGAGTGACAATATTGACAATCTATTTTATTATCGCCAGCATGCACAGCATGTGAAAATGCTATTGGTTGAATTGGTTGATAACCTTCATTAACATCAATTTGCATTAACCAGCCAAATAAGAACCAAGTACCTCCTAATAACAAAAATATAATTAATAGGAAACGCACAAATGGATTAAAAATAATTGATTTCAACATACTTCCAGTAGCCTCTTCTCCCTCTTCTACTTTTTTATTGGTGGTAGCTGCAATAATTAATGATAATAATATAAAAGCTAAAATAGTTAAAGCCAACGTAGGTAATACCCCAAAACCTGGCTCGTTAAATATTTCTTCATCTTTAGAAGTTGCAGTTAAAGCAACAACTTCTTTCACATCACCAACCGCTAAATATTTTAATAAATCATCTAAATCCTGATCAGAAAGATGCGGAAAAGGAGTCATAACTAGTGGTGTACTATCAGCAACTTCTTTTGCTAATTTATCACCTGAAGCTACCAAAGCATTATTATCAAGTATCCAAGCCTTTAACCACTCTGGGTCACGTTTATCACCAATTTTATAAAGTTCAGGTCCAATTAATTTACCTTCTAGTTTATGACAAGCAGCACAATTTGTTTTAAAAATTTGTTCCCCATTTTTAACAGCAGGGTCAACCTCTTGTGAAACAACATCACCAGCAGCTGCAGCTTTTTCACCACTTGTATATGCTAATATATCAGTAATATCTTTATCTGATAAATGCGCATTAGGAGGCATTGGTAGCATAAAGTTTTCTTTAAAAACTTCGTTTGCCAATTTATCTCCCGATTTAATTAATGCCGGACTGTCTTTAATCCAAGATATTAACCAATCTTTCTCTCTTTTTTCAGTTATTCCTTTTAAGGCAGGGCCTAATAATTTACCTTCAAGTTTATGACAAGCTGCACAAGTAGATTTAAAGAGCTTTTCTCCGTTGGCTACATCATTTTCTTGAACAGATGAAACTTCCTTAACTGGAGCAGGCTCACCTTTAGTGTACGCTAAAATATCAATTATATCTTGATCAGATAATTGAGGGTTAGCAATCATTGGCAATTTATTGTTTTCTTCAAAAACCTGAATTGCTAATTTATCTCCTGATTTAATCATCCCTGGACTATCTTTAATCCAAGATATTAACCATTTTTGTTCTCTTATTTCAGTAATCCCTTTTAAAGCAGGACCCAACAATTTACCTTCAAGCTTATGACAAGCAGCACAAGTTGACTTAAAAAGCTTTTCTCCATTTACAGGATTGCCTTCTTGAGCAACTAAATTAATTGAAAAAAATAAAATGAGAGCAAGACTACCGACGATTAATCTTGACATTTGACTGTGTTGTTTCACACTTTTCATATTTAAAAAAAATATTTTCTTTCTAGTTTGGTACAATATTTTCTATTAAAAAATAATGACTTAAGTCATTATTTAAAAGATTTGACAAAAGTACTATTTATAAATAAAACTAAAAATGAAAAAATAAGTTAAATGTAATTTATATTCATTCTAAATAAGAGGAGTGTTGATTTGCATTAACGGGAAAACCTTAAATTTGAAAAAAAATAAAAATGAATTATGAATTCACTCACAAAAAAAATAATTTTCTCTTTATTTATATTACTTTTTATGAGTATTACTAATGCAAACTCTCAAAGTGAAAATGAAAAAATAAATAATTTAATTGAACAAAAAAGGGCTTATAATAAAACAAATAAAATTTCTGCAGTATATAAAATTCAACTTTATAATGGAAATGAAACTCAGGCTTACAAAGTAAGAAAAGAGTTTGAAGCAGTTTTTCCAGAATATAAAGTCATAATTGACGCATCTAAACAACCCGATTGGAAAACTCAAATTAGTTATTTTAGAACTCGTATTGAAGCTGATAGAGCTTTAAATCTTATCAAAGAAAAATACAGTGGTGCATTTTTTGTTTTAGAAGATAAAATTTAAAATTTTGACATAAAAACTTTTTTAAACTTACACCTTATTCATCAGATTCGGGATTAAGTAGTAATCCAAAACAGAGATTCAAGCCTATTTAATTTTAGTAATTTGAAACTTAAGTGACTGACTTTTAACTTGTAAAACGTGTTTATTTTGGTTCTCAAAGTTAATCAAAAAGTTAATCAATTCGTTTAATAGGTAGGTGTAAAAAAAGATAGTCATTCTTATTTATTTTCGTTCGCCTATTATTCTTCTAAAAAGACAATCATTGAAAAAAGTTACAAATTGCTTGAAAATCGGTTTCATTTTTAGCTGCTTTTTGTTATACAAAAATTAAACACCGAAATTTTCAGTAACAATTTTCTTTATTTTTTTGTTAAGGGATTTCATAGCATTATAACTGGTGTGTTCTAAAACGATAACAACCAAATCATCTTCCAAGTATTGTGTAAGTCCTGTACTAAATCCATTCCATTTACCATAATGGTAAATACTTTTTTGCCCCTTAGTATTAATCCGAAAACCAAAACCATATGGGAATTCTCTTCCTGAAACAGTTTCTCCTTTTGAATACATAAGTCCTAACGACTCTTTAGAAAGTAGTATTCCGTTATTTAATCCAAGCGTCCACTTAAACAAATCCTCGATGGTAGCATATACATTTTTATCACCAACAATGGCGTCATTTATAGTATTGTTAATTTTTAGATGTCTCCACCCTCTATATAATCTATACCCATCCAATTGATTTTTTCTAATACTATCATTTTCAAAACTGTATACATATGTGTTTTTCATTTGTAGCGGTTCAAAAAAGTTGCTTTTTAAAAAAGCACCAAAACTAGTACCCGTAACTTTTTCAACAATAGAAGCCAGTACAAAATAACCTGTGTTGGAATAATCAAAATTGTATCCTGGTTTAAAGTACCGCTGCACATTACTTGATTCAAGCAATTCCATCATTTCACTATTCGAAGGTGCTTTTTCTTGTTGCCATTTATGCTCCGCAATCCAAAAATATTTTGGCAATCCAGCCGTATGATTTAGAAGATTTTTAATAGTCACATGTTCATAAGGGAAGCCTGGAAAATAAGTGTTTACTTTGTCTGTAAGCCGAATTTGATTCCTCTCATTCAATAACATAATAGCAGCTGCAGTGAATTGTTTACTTACAGAAGCTAATTGAAACACAGACACCTCATTTAGTGGCACTTTCTTTTTGAAATCTGCATAACCAATCTGATTGTTATACACGATTTTTCCATTTTTAGCTACCAATATTGCTCCGTGAAAATCATGTCTTTTGTTAATACGTTTTAATAATGAATCCAATTTATGGCTCACCTCTTTTGTTGCCTTTTCAGGATATCGTTCTATTAAAATCGGAGACTCCTCTTTAGATGAAGCTATAATAGGTGTTGTAATTACTACAGCGTCATTCTTTGAGGCTTCAGACTTACTACTAAGAAAGAAACCACTCAAAATAACTATGATGGCTATGGCTATTTCTTTAATATTTTTTTTCAAATGAGGTTTTAAAGAATTTAGGAGCAAATTAACATTCATTTTTGGATTTTCAAAACGATTACCTTAAATTTATGTAAGCTTTAGGATTTAATAGTACTATTTTACATTTCCTAAATAAAAAAGCCTCACCATTATGATGAAGCTT
>Ga0209231_1000258_pt1 | contig 34760 bp, 24 predicted proteins | sample Deesub45470m_DNA_FD_188086 | JGI IMG/M metagenome (GOLD analysis project Ga0209231, IMG submission 188086) | Deep subsurface microbial communities from North Pacific Ocean - 450_OLKR46/470m Metagenome (SPAdes) (version 2) | ecosystem: Environmental > Terrestrial > Deep subsurface > Unclassified ... | reverse complement strand
GTTTCGATGTAGCTACCACAGTCGCCGAGTTTTTTGCGCAGACCGACAATCTGCACGTCGATGGCGCGGTCGGTGATGGCGTGCCCCTCGCCGTGAATGCCATCGACAATCTGGCCGCGGGTAAAGACCCAGCCTGGTCGTGTGGCGAGCAGGCGCAGCAGGCGAAATTCGGTCACCGTTAACTCCACCTCATTGCCGGCAGCGGTGATCCGGTTACGCTGTGGATCGATGACCAGCTCGTGCAGGGTCAATACCGCGTCTTCCGGTTCGCTGCCGATCGCCCGGCGGCGTAGAACCGCCTTGATCCGCGCCAGCAGCACCTGTGGGCTGAACGGCTTGGTCACATAGTCGTCAGCGCCGAGTTCAAGCCCGTGGATCAGGTCGGTCTCTTCACCCTTGGCGGTGGCCATGATGATTGCGGTCGCAGCCAGGTTGCGATCGGCGCGCAGGCGGCGACAGATCTCCAGCCCGTCGAGGCCAGGGAGCATCAGGTCGAGAACGATGAGATCTGGTGGTTCGGCGAGGGCCTTTTTCAGCCCCTCGTCGCCGCGGGTGGCGGTGTCGACCTGATAGCCGGCCTTGACCAGGTTGTAATGGACCAGGGCGAGGATATCCTCTTCGTCCTCGATGATCAGGATGCGGGGGTTTTTTGTCATGCGTAAAACTCTAACACGGGATTGTGAGAATTGTGTTAAAAGTTTGGCCCTAAAAAGCAAAGCTTATCTTACGCAAAGCCGCAAAGACGCCAAGGTTAACCCTCTCATTTTAGGTTTTCTTTGCGTCTTTGCGTCTTGAGTGAGCAACGCGAACGGGCGTGACATTGCCTATGGCCTTATCTCATCGCTCTTTGTAAGCAGATAAAAAATACCGTTCTCCAATGACTTTCCTGATGACTTGGTGGCAACCCCATATTTAGATTCTCCCTCCGGTAAGAACCAAAAATGAGGTTGCGGACGTCAACGGCTGTGTTACCATTCGGGAACATTTTTGGAGGGACACCATGCAGCCTCAAACTATTTTTCAATCGATTGTTTTTTCCATGGCCGAAGGGGTGATCTACCTCGACGCCGACGACATTATCCGCATCTGCAACCCGGCGGCTGAGGCGATCCGCCACGTGCATGCCGAGCGCATTCTGGGTAAAAGTATCTTTGCCATCCACAAGCCGGCGGCACATGAGCGGATTGGTGATCTGCTGGCCAGCCTCAAATCGGGGGCTATCGCTTCCAGCACCCGGATTATCGGCGCACAGAATCGCTGGTTCGAGAACTCCTATTCCGCCATCCGTTCCCCCGACGGTGACTATCTCGGCACCTTGTTGATCAGTCGCGATGTGACGGAGAAGAAGCGTCTGGCCGAGGAGAACCTGCAGCTCAAGCAAGTCCCCGGTGGCGCAGAAGCGCTGCTGGTGGCGCACAGCGGTGCCATGCAGAAAGTGGTGGAGATGGTTGATGCGGTGGCTCCGCTCGATTCGACGGTGCTGGTGGCCGGCGAGAATGGTACCGGCAAGGAGCGGGTGGTCGAGCTGCTGCACCGTAGCAGCGAGCGCCGCGAGCGACCGCTGGTGCGGGTTAACTGTGCGGCGCTGCCGGAGACCCTGATCGAATCGGAACTGTTCGGCCATGTCCGTGGTGCTTTTACCGGCGCGGTCAGTGACCACAAGGGGAAGTTTGAGTTGGCACATGGCGGTACCCTGTTTCTCGATGAGATCGGTGAGCTGCCGCTGACGGCACAGTCCAAGCTGCTGCGGGCGATTCAGGAGCGGGTGGTGCAGCCGGTCGGCGGACGCGGCGAGATCCGGGTCGATGTGCGTATCGTCGTCGCCAGCAACCGCGATCTGGCCAACGAGGTGCAGGCCGGCCGCTTCCGCGAGGACCTTTATTATCGTCTCAACGTCATCACCATTACCCTGCCTCCTCTGCGCGAGCGCACCGAAGATATCCTGCCGCTGGCCACACACTTTCTGGAACATTTCTGCAAGGAGATGCGCCGGCCGCGTAAAAGCCTTGCACCGGAGGTCCGCGCCCTGCTCCTGTCCTGTCCCTGGCCGGGGAATGTGCGGCAGCTGCGCCATGCGATGGAGCGGGCCGTGGCTCTGGGCAAGGGACCGCAGTTGACGGTAGCCGATCTGCCGGCCGAGCTTTGTGCCGGGATCCCGGCGCTGGTGGCTGTCGGCTCCGATCTGCCGTTGAAGCAGGCTCTCGACGGCTACGAGCGCGAACTGATCCGCCGTACTCTGGCGCAACAGGCCGGGCGCAAAGGGGAGGCGGCGCGCAGCCTCGGTATCTCACGCAAAAACCTGTGGGAAAAGATGGCGCGGCATGGACTCGACGCGGTCGATGTTACCAGTTCGTAACGGCATCTTCTTAATCTGTAACGGTTTCGTAACAAAGTAGCGGTCTTTCTCATGAGCAACCGGAGCAAAAAAGGAATCCTTCACGGGGTTCCTTTTGTTTTTCAGTTACTTGCAGTCTGTCGAGGCAAGTTGGTATGGAGTGTGGAAAAGAGTGACAGAAGTCCATCTGAACACAAATTGCATCACGGGGAATAGCTGTTAGAGTTTCGCTGTTGTCTCGATTTTATAAACGCTTACCAATGGAGGTCCGCACATGAAGAGAACAGGTCTGGTAATTTGGGGATGCCTGCTGGTTTGTCTGGCGCTGCTGCCGGCAGCGGCCTTTGCCAAGGTGGCAGCCAAGGTGGACAAGCAGGAGTGTTTTGCTTGTCATGAGGAAGTCAAGGAGCTGCACGCTGGATCGAAGCATGCCAAGCTGGCTTGTGAAACCTGTCACAGCGATATGGCGGCGCACCTTAAGGACTCGGCGACCAAGCCGGGGACCAATCTGGAGCTCTCCCTCTGCGGCTCCTGCCACAAAGACCAGTACGAGAGTTTCTACCGGGTCAATTTTGATGCTCAGGCGCGCAAGGAGAAAGGTGGCCCCACCGGGCGTTCACCGCAGCAGGACAAGCTCATCGCCGGGCATGGTTTTACCAAGGAACATAACGAGCCGCGTGCCCATGCCTTTATGGTCGTCGATCAGTTTGTCGTCGACCGCTTCGCCAAGGGGCGTTATCAGTTTACCGATATGTTCGGTTACACCCGTCCGGGCAAGACCTGGGATGTGCTGGTCGATAACGGCCCCGACAACCTTTATCCAGGCGATGTGTCAGCCGCAGCCGGCAATCCGGTCTGCCTGCAATGCAAAACCTCGGATTTGACTCTGAAGTGGAAGTACATGGGCGATAAAGATCCGGCGGCCAAGTGGGATCGGACCTCAGATGTCAATGCGCTGATCAAGGATGTGAATAATCCGGTCGGCTGTATCCAGTGCCACGACCCGCATGCTGCCAAGCCGCGTATCGCTCGTGATGCCCTGATTGATGCCGTTGAGCGTGAGGGGGGCGCGCGCCCCTACGATGCCGACAAGGGGGCTTCCCGGGTTAATGTCAAGGTGGTCAGTTTCCGTGACGGTTTCCGAAAAATCGGACTGCTTGACAAGCCGAACTCTACTCTGCAGTGTGGTCAGTGCCATGTCGAATACAACTGCAACGGTGGTTTCGAGCCGGAGAGTGGCGACAAGGTGGCCATGGCCGATCGTCGCGCCAATCACTTTCCGCTGAAGAATGCTCTCGATTTGCTTGAGCACTACGACCAGCTCAAGTTCCGTGATTTTAAGCATGCCGTCACTGGTGCGCGTCTGGTCAAGCTGCAACACCCGGAGATGGAGACCTACTGGGGGAGCGTCCACGACAAAGCCGGGGTGACCTGTGCCGATTGCCACATGCCGAAAGAGAAGAACAAGGCCGGCAAGGTCTTTACCTCGCATCAGGTGGTGCGGCCGAAGGATCACATCAAGGAAAGCTGTTTGGGCTGTCATCCCGATTCGTCGGCGAAGGAGAAACTCTATCAGCTGCAGGCGGTGCAGAACTACACCCGCGGCAAGATGCGTGAGTCCGAAGACGCCATCAGCAAGTTGATTGACACTTATGTCAAGGCGAAGGAGAAGGGGGTCTCCGAAGAGGTGTTGTCCGCAGCCCGCAAGCAGCACGAAATTGCCCATGTGCTCTGGGAGTGGTGGACGGCCGAGAACAGTGACGGCTGGCATAATCCGAAGCTGGCCCAGGAGAGTCTGTTCGATGCGATAATCGCCGCCAACAAGGGGACCAAGCTTCTGAACGATGCGATGAATCCGCCGGTGGCGGCCAAGTAACCCGATGTACTGACACGGCGGAGCCATCTGGCTCCGCCGTGTTCATTTCAGGCTCAGGTTTTAGTGGGGCGAAGTTGACGATGGCCGGACGGCCATTTGTTTATCAGTCAAATTGCAAGGGGGAAATAGCCCTGATTGACGCCACGACACCACGCGCTGATCCTTGTCTTTAATATGGGCCTGAAATAGAGCGCTGATTTGTTTACGGACTTCATGGACGAAAGTATTTGAATAGTTTAAACGACCCCTTTTTTTGACGCAGGTCAAGGTTATTTTGAAAACACTGTTTTAAACTATGAACGATCGACAGTTTTCTCATGCAGCAGTCTTTGCCAAAAAGTACGGTTCAGCTTCTCCCCTTTTTATTCAAGGGGCTATTAAGCTGCATGCCGGAAGTTGACCGGCGGATAATTCCGGAGTTTTCCAACTTGACGAGGTAGATCTCATGACGAGACCGGTTCTGATTCGATTGGCGCTGCTTGGCACACTGTTGGTTCTGGCTGTTGTTTCAGCCTGGGCGCAACCGGGAGATGCCTTGCGCGGTGAGCAGCTTTTCGTCGGCACCATCAGCTTTTCCGCCGGTGGGGCACCCTGCCTGGGCTGTCATGGTATTGCCGGAGTCGGTCTGGCCGGTGGTGCCAATTACGGGCCCGATCTGACCAACCTCCACGAAAATTATGGTGCGGACGGCATCGCCGGCGTACTGGAAAGTCTGCCGTTTCCAAGTATGGAACCGATCTATGCGACCCGGCAGTTAACAGCGGATGAGCAGCTTGATCTAGGTGCTTATTTTGCCGCGGTCAGCGGTTCGCCGGTGGCCAATGACCGGTTACTGCTGGCAGAGGTGGCGACCGGCATACTGCTGTTGCTGGCGGTGATTTTGCTCTTTGGCCGGGGACGATTGCACAGTGTGCGTCGGGGACTGGTGGCGCGGGCCTCAAACCAAAAAGGTGGGATGCGATGAGCTGGATCAAGGATATTGTCGACCCGAAATCGAGGGCCTGGGAAGAGTTTTATCGTAATCGCAATCAATGCGACAAGGTGGTGCGCAGCACCCACGGCGTCAACTGCACCGGCAGCTGCTCCTGGAATGTGCATGTCAAGGACGGCATCGTCGGCTGGGAACTGCAGGCGACCGATTATCCCGAACTCGAAGCGGGGCTCCCTCCCTATGAGCCGCGCGGCTGTCAGCGCGGTATCTCTTTCTCCTGGTACCTTTACAGTCCGTTACGGATTAAATATCCATACCTGCGCGGCGTACTGACCGATCTCTGGCGGGCGGCCAAGGCCGAGCATGGCGATCCGGTTTCCGCCTGGGCTTCGATCATGGAGAACCCGCAGCAGCGCAAAAGCTATCAACAGGCCCGCGGCAAGGGGGGCTTCCGTCGCTCCAGCTGGGACGAGGTTGAGGAGATCATCGCCGCCTCGACGGTCTACACCATCAAGAAGCATGGTGCCGACCGGTTGGTCGGCTTCTCGCCGATTCCGGCCATGTCGATGCTCAGCTTCGCCGGCGGCTCCCGTTTCATGCAGCTTTTGGGCGGGGTCAATTTGAGCTTTTATGACTGGTACTGTGACCTGCCCAACGCCTCGCCGGAGATCTGGGGTGAGCAGACCGACGTTGCCGAGAGTGCCGACTGGTACAACAGCAAGTACATCGCGGTGATGGGATCCAACGTCAATATGACCCGCACCCCGGATGCCCATTTTCTGGTCGAGGCGCGCCATAACGGCTCCAAGGTGACGGTGCTGTCGCCCGATTTCAACATGACTTCGAAGCACGCCGACTGGTGGATTCCGGCCCATGCCGGCCAGGACGGTGCCTTCTGGATGGCGGTCAACCATGTCATCCTCAGCGAATTCCACCATCAGCAGCAGACTCCTTATTTTCTCGATTACCTCAAGCGTTTCAGCGACACGCCGTTTTTGATCCAGTTGACCGAAAAAGACGGACAGTTTCGTGCCGGGCGGATGCTCACTGGTGCCGCCCTCGAGCGATATCAGGGCGAAGAGAACGCCGGCTTCAAGTATCTGGTCTGGGATGAGACCAGCGACCAGCCGCGCATGCCGCTTGGCACCCTCGGCTTTCGCTGGCAGGAGAAGAAGGGGGAGTGGAACCTGCAGCAGAAAGATGGTCAGGATGGCAGCGATATCGCCTCAACCTTAAGTCTGCTTGACCGTAAGGAAGCCGTTCTGCAAGTGGTGTTTGACGATTTCGGTGCCGATCAATCGGTGCAGCGCGGGGTGCCGGCGCGCTACCTGGAGACCGCGCAGGGCAAAGTCGCCGTCACCACGGTCTACGATCTGCTCATGGCCCAGTTCGGGGTTGATCGTGGTCTGGCCGGGGCCTACCCGGCGAGTTACGACGATGATAAGGTCTACACCCCGGCCTGGCAGGAGAAGTTCACCGGTATCGACCGCGCCAACGTTATCCAGTTCGCCCGTGAGTGGGCGTCCACCGCCGAGAAGACTGAAGGCAAGTGCTCGATCATCATCGGCGCCGGGGTTAACCACTGGTACCACGCCAACCTGATCTACCGGGCCGGCATCGTCTCCTTGATGCTCTGCGGCTGTGTCGGTAAAAACGGCGGCGGCCTCAATCATTATGTCGGCCAGGAGAAGCTCGCCCCGGTCGCCCCCTGGGCGACGATCATGGGGGCGCTCGACTGGAGCAAGCCGCCGCGCTTCCAGAATGCCCCCTCCTATCACTACGTCCACAGCGACCAGTGGCGTTATGAGCGCACCTCGGATGAGGCGAAGCTCCAGCCGGTGGCGGAAGAGAGCGCCATCACCGCCGGCCACACCATGGATCACCAGATTCGCGCGGTACGCAACGGCTGGCTTCCCTTCTACCCACAGTTCGACCGCAATCCGATCGAGGCGGTCAAACAGGCCGAGGCGGCAGGTGCCAGCAGTAACCAGGAGATCATCGACTGGACGGTCAAGCAGCTGGCGGAGAAGAAGATGAAGTTTGCCGTCGAGGATCCTGATGCGCCGGAAAACTGGCCGCGCATGTGGATCATCTGGCGTGGCAACGCCCTGATGTCGAGTGCCAAGGGGCATGAGTATTTCCTCAAGCACTATCTCGGTACCCACACCAACACCGTTGCCCCGGAGACGGCGAAAGATTCGGTCAAGGACGTGGTCTGGCATGATCAGGCGCCGGAGGGGAAGCTCGATCTGGTGGTCGATATCAACTTCCGCATGGACACCTCGGCGCTCTATTCGGATATCGTCCTGCCGACCGCCACCTGGTACGAAAAGGACGACCTCAACACCACCGACATGCACTCCTTCATCCACCCGTTGCAGGCGGCAGTCCCCCCCTGCTGGGAGTCGAAGAGCGACTGGGATATCTTCAAGGGGTTGGCGAAAAAGGTCAGCGAGCTGGCCGAAGTCCATCTGCCTGATCCGGTGCGCGACATTGTCGCCGTACCGCTGCAGCACGACACCCCGGCCGAAATGGCCCAACCGGAGATCAAGGACTGGAACAAGGGGGAGTGCGATCCGATTCCCGGCAAGACCATGCCCGGTCTGGTGGTGGTCGAGCGTGACTACAAGAATCTCTACAACCGCTTCATCTCCTTCGGTCCCGGTGCCCGCGGCGGCATCGGTGCTCATGGCCTCTCCTGGGCGATCGACGATTACTATGACGAAATGAGCAGCAGCGGCAAAACCGTGGAGTGGGGCGGCAAGCGCTATCCGTCGCTGGTCGAGGCCAAAGACGCGGCCGAGGTGATTCTCAAACTTGCCCCCGAGACCAATGGCGAGATGGCACATCGTGCCTTTGCCGCCGAGGAGAAGAAGGTCGGCCTGCCGCTGACCGATCTGGCGGCCGGGACCCGGGATGTGCGGACCACTTTCGCCGATCTCGACCGTCAGCCGCGCCGTCTGCTCAACAGCCCGATCTGGTCGGGACTGACCGACAACGGCCGCGCCTATTCGGCCTACTGCCTCAATGTCGAACGGCTGGTGCCGTGGCGCACCCTGACCGGACGCCAGCACTTCTATCTCGACCATCAGGGCTATATCGCTGCCGGCGAGCATCTGCCGACCTACAAGCCGAAGCCCGATCCGAATTCCCTGCAGGATCTGCTGGTCAGCGAAAGTGACGAGAAGAGCATCATGCTCAACTACCTGACCCCGCACGGCAAGTGGGGGATTCACAGCACCTACGGTGACAATCATCGGATGTTGACCCTGTCGCGTGGTTGCCACCCCTTCTGGCTCAACGATCAGGATGCCGCCGCGATCGGGGTCATCGACAATGACTGGGTCGAGGTCTACAACGATCACGGTGTGGTGGTCACCCGGGCGGTGGTCAGCGCCCGTCTGCCGCGGGGGATCGCCTTTCTCTACCATGCTCCGGAGCGGACCATCGGCGTCCCCAAATCGCCACTGCGCAAGAACAAACGGGCCGGTGGCCACAACAGCCTTAACCGCATCCGCCTCAAACCGAACCTGATGCTCGGCGGCTACGGTCAGTTCACCTATGGCTGGAATTACTGGGGGCCGACCGGTGCCAACCGCGATACCTACATTCTGGTGCGTAAACTCAAAGGGGAGCCGAGCTGGTAGCCCGGCGCGGAAGACAAGGAGCTATGACAATGAATATACGCGCACAGGTGTCATCGGTTTTCCACCTCGACAAATGCATCGGTTGCCACACCTGCAGCATCGCCTGCAAGAATCTCTGGACCGATCGCAAAGGTGCCGAGTACATGTGGTGGAACAACGTCGAGACCAAGCCGGGGACCGGCTATCCGACCAAATGGGAAGATCAGGAGAAGTACCGTGGCGGCTGGGAGAAAAATGGCAGCCAGTTGCAGCTTAAAATCGGCGCTCGCGGCGGCGTGCTGGGGAAGATCTTCCACAATCCGCAGCTGCCGACCATGGACGACTACTACGAGCCCTTCACCTTCAAGTACGGCGACCTGACCGCTGCTCCACCCGGTGATGATCAGCCGACCGCGCGTCCGATCTCCATGGTCAGCGGTAAGCCGATGAAGATCGAAGCTGGCCCGAACTGGGATGATGACCTCTCCGGTTCCAGTATCTACGCCGCCAACGATCCGGGCGTGGTCAAGCTCAGCGTCGATGAGCAGGCGCAGATGTTCGCCATCGAGAAGATGGTGATGTTCTACCTGCCGCGCATCTGCAACCACTGTCTTAACGCCGGCTGCGTCGCCGGTTGTCCATCCGGGGCGATCTACAAGCGCGGCGAGGACGGTATCGTTCTGATCAACCAGGACCAGTGTCGCGGCTGGCGGATGTGCGTCTCGGCCTGCCCCTACAAGAAGACCTATTACGGCTGGACCACCGGCAAATCCGAAAAATGCATTCTCTGTTATCCGCGTCAGGAGGCGGGCGAAGCACCGGCCTGCTTCCACTCCTGTGTCGGCCGCATCCGCTATCTCGGGGTGCTGCTTTACGATGCCGACCGCATCGAAGCGGTGGCGCTGCGCGAAGATGGCGATCTGGCTGCGGCCCAGCGGGAGATCATCCTCGACCCCTTCGACCCGCAGGTGCTGGCCGATGCCCGCGCGTCAGGAGTCCCCGAACAGGTACTCAAAGCGGCGCAGAACTCTCCGGTCTACAAGTTCGTCAAGGAGTGGGGGATCGCCCTGCCGCTGCATCCTGAGTTCCGCACCCTGCCGATGCTCTTTTATGTGCCGCCATTGCTGCCGGTGTTGTCGAAGGAGCATCAAGGGACCCAGCAGCTGGCCGACGATTTTTTCACCACCCTGGAGCGCGCGCGGTTGCCGATTCAATATCTGGCCGGGCTGTTTGCCGGCGGCAACGCCGAAGAGGTCAAGGCGGTCTACCGCAAGCTGATCGCGGTACGCCTGCAACGTCGTCAGGCGACGGTTGGCGATCTGCCGGCCGGTGAAGTCGAAAAGGCCTGCAGCCTGGCCGGAGTCGGTGCCGATGCGGTCGATGCGATCTTCCGCATGACCGCCCTGACCCGGATCAAGGAGCGGATTGTCGTGCCACCGATGTTGCGTGAGCAGGCGATCGAGGCCGGGATGGATACCGAAACGTACAAGCAGGGGATGGGCTTTGGCAGCCGCCGTCCTCCGAAACGGCGGTGGTGAGGATGCTGACATCAGCGAATCAACAGCAACTCTGCAGCCAGTTTGCGCTGCTGCTGAGTTACCCCGATGCGACGGTCCGGCAGACGGCAGCTGATTGCGCTGCGCAGCTGCTGTCGCTTCAGTCGACGGCCGCAGAGCCGATGGAGCGTTTCGCCGCTTTTCTGCAAGAACAGGAGCCGGCGCGACTGGAAGAGCTGTTCACGGCCACCTTCGATCTGCAGCCGGTCTGCCATCCTTACGTCGGTTATCTGCTCTGCGGTGAGAGTCAGCAGCGGACTTTGTTTCTGATCAAGCTGCAGCAGCTTTACAAAAAATACGGTTTCGAACCTGGCAGCGAACTCCCCGATCATCTGGCGACACTGCTGCGCTTTGTCGGCACCGTCGCTGATCGGGAGTGCGGCCAGGAGATTGTTCGTGATGGGCTGCTCCCTGCGCTTTGCAAGCTGGGCGAGGGGTTGGCGGCGGGAGAGCCGTTTGCCGAGCTGATTTCGGCTCTGCAGAATTTTTTGACCGAGACTGTCGCTGCCGGGTCCGAACCGCTTGTGGCCAACGGCAAAAGGAGTTGAACCGATGATGGATCTGATCCTGTTTGGCGTGTTCCCTTACGTGGCGGTGGCCCTGGCAGTCGCGGTCGGTCTTTACCGTTATGCCATCGACCGTTACTCCTGGTCGTCGCAGTCATCGCAATTTCTGGAGAGTCGGGCCCTGTTCTGGGGGTCGGTCTCCTGGCACTACGCAATCCTGCTGATCCTGCTGGCCCACCTGCTGGCGCTGCTCTTCCCCACCGGCTGGGGAGTCCTTCTCGGCCAGCCGGTACGGCTCTACTTTCTCGAAGTGACCGGCATGGCGCTGGGGGTGGTGACGGTGATTGCCATGCTGCTGTTGCTGGTGCGCCGGGGGCTGGATGCACGGGTGGCGGCGGTGACCTCGCGCATCGACTGGTTGCTGCTGATCCTGCTGCTGGTTCAGGTGGCGACCGGCGTTGTCATCGCCTTCAGCCTGCGCTGGGGTGGGGTCTGGTATCTGCACACTGCCGTCCCCTGGTTGCGCTCCCTGCTTATCCTGCAGCCTGAAGTCCATTATCTCGCGGTTTTGCCGGCGGTGGTCAAGCTGCATGCCTTCAATGCCTTTTTGCTGATCGCTCTCTTCCCCTTCTCCCGGCTGGTACATGTGGTCAGTGTGCCGCTGGGTTACCTGACCCGCCCCTATCAGCTGGTGGTCTGGTACAAGCAGCGCAGCCGGAACTGAATAATGATCAACCCGCTGGCTAAAGAGTTGAACACTGCCCGAACCCAGATTAAAAAGGCCTCTTCATGATGGAACAAAAAGCAACGGCCACCTCCCACAAAGTCCTGTTCCTCAACACTCTGGCCTTTACGGTCTGTTTTGCCGCCTGGATGTTCAACGGCGTGCTGGTGACCTTTCTCGCCGACAATCAGGTGTTCAAATGGGGACCGATTGAAATCGGCTGGCTGATGGGGATTCCGGTGCTCACCGGTTCGATTTTTCGCCTCCCGGCCGGCATGCTAACCGACAAGTTTGGCGGCAAGCCGGTTTACGGCACCCTGCTGTTTATCTGTGCTATTCCGATGTTCCTGCTGTCGAAAGCCGACAGCTTCACCTCTTTTGCCCTGTGCAGCTTCGGTTTCGGACTGGCCGGGGTCAGCTTTGCCATCGGCATCGCCTTTTCGTCGGTCTGGTACCCGCGTGAACGTCAGGGGACCGCGCTGGGGATCTTCGGTGCCGGTAACGCCGGGGCGGCCTTGACCACTCTGCTGGCGCCGACTTTGCTTAATCGCCTGACCGACAACGGCGCCCATCTCGAAGGCTGGCGCCAGCTGCCGGTCTACTACGCCATCATGCTGGCGACCATGGGAGTCATCTTCTTCATCTTTGCCGAGAACAAAAAGCCGGCCTCGTCGACCAAAACCTTTACCCAGATGCTGATCCCGCTGAAAAACGTCCAGGTCTGGCGTTTCGGGCTCTACTACTTTCTGGTCTTTGGCTGCTTCGTCGCCTTCTCCCAGTGGCTGGTCCCCTATTTCGTCAATGTCTATTATCTGCCGCTGGTCACTGCCGGCCTGTTCGCCTCGATGTTCAGTCTCCCTTCCGGGGTGATCCGGGCCCTGGGCGGCTGGCTCTCCGATATCTTCGGAGGCCGGGCCATCATGTACTGGGTGTTGAGCGCCTCGGTTATCATCAGCTTTCTGGTCATTATTCCGAAGATGGATATTTACTCGCCGGGGCGGGGTGTGATGGCGAAGAAGACCGGGGTCGTCACTGCCGTCAGTGCCGACGCGATCAGTGTCGGTGACAAGGACTATGCCGTGAAGCCCAAACCGCAGACCCTGGAAAACTTCGATTCCGGCATGCTGATTCTACCGACCAAGCAGGCCTGGCAGGAGCCGGTCGTCGAGGTCGGCCAGACGGTGAAGAAAAAAGAGTTGCTGGCCAAAGGGGTCACCCGGATCTTCTTTCAGGCCAATGTCTGGATCTTCGCCATTCTCATCATTCTGCTCGGCAGCGTCTGGGGGATTGGCAAGGCGGCAGTTTACAAGCTGATTCCCGACTACTTCCCTGACGAGGTTGGCGTCGTCGGCGGCATGGTCGGCGTACTGGGGGGGCTGGGTGGCTTTTTCTGCCCAATTATCTTCGGTTATCTGCTGGAGTGGACCGGTCTGTGGACCAGTTGCTGGATTTTCATGTGCGGGCTGTCGCTGGTCTGTCTGCTCTGGCTGCACCTGACCACCCAGAAGATGATGAAAGAGAAACATCCGAAAGACATGAAAAAAATTGAGCGGGATCAAGACGCTGTCATTGCTGCGGCCGTAAAGGAGTAAACACTATGTCAACTAATCTGGACAAGTGGGACGTCGAAAACGAGCAGTTCTGGAATGCCGAAGGTAAAAAGATTGCCAGCCGCAATCTGTGGATCTCCATCCCCAGCCTGCTTTGCGGCTTCGCCGTCTGGCTCTACTGGAGTATCATCACCGTCCAGATGCTCAACCTCGGCTTCCCCTTTACCCAGCCCGAGCTGTTTACGCTCTCGGCGATTGCCGGTCTGTCCGGTGCCACCCTGCGCATCCCCAGTTCGTTTCTGATCCGTATCGCCGGCGGTCGCAACACGATTTTTCTGACCACCGCCATGCTGATGATCCCTGCCGTCGGCACCGGTATCGCCCTGCAGAATATGGCGACACCGATCTGGGTCTACTACCTGCTTGCCCTGCTCTCCGGTATTGGCGGCGGCAACTTCGCCTCGTCGATGTCGAACATCAGCTTCTTCTTCCCGAAGAAGGTGCAGGGGACCTCCCTCGGACTTAATGCCGGGCTGGGTAACTTTGGTGTCACCACCATGCAGATCCTGATTCCGCTGGTGATGACCATGGGGATCTTCGGCGGCGAGCCGATGACCCTGGTCAGCTCCAGCGGCACCCTGATCGGCAAGATTCCGGCCGGGACGGCAACCTACATTCACAACGCCGGCTACGTCTGGCTGCTACTGCTGATTCCGCTGGCATTTGCCGGCTGGTTCGGCATGAACAACATTACGACCGATGCGGTTTCGCCCAATATCGGTTCACCTCCGCTGTGTTTCACTAAAATCCTTGGCCTGCTGACGATTGCTTTTGTCACCGCCAGCATCGGTCTCTACCTGCTGCTGCCGGCGCCGGTCGGACTCGGCCTGCTCAGCAAATGGGTCGTGCTGCCGCTGGTGATCGCCGCCACGGTCTTCGGCATGAAGTACCTGACCACCGGGGCTTTGCGCGCCAACCTCGACCGGCAATACAAGATTTTTAATAATAAGCACACCTGGGCGATGACCATCATCTATACCATGACCTTCGGTTCCTTTATCGGCTACTCGGCCGCCTTCGCCCTGTCGATCAAGGTCATCTTCGGTTTCTCGCATCTGCTGGTTGATGGTGTGATGACCCACAAGACGGTCAACGCCAACGGCCCCAGTGCCCTGATGTTCGCCTGGATGGGACCGTTTATCGGTGCCCTGATCCGCCCGGTCGGCGGCAAGATCGCCGATAAACTCGGCGGTGCTATCGTCACTCAGTGGGTTTCAGTGGTGATGATCATCTCTGCGCTTGGCTGTGCCTATTTTATGAAGGCGGCCTACGGCTCGGCGACGCCGGAAGACTATTTCGTACCGTTTCTGCTCCTGTTTATTGTCCTGTTTGCCGCCACCGGCGTCGGCAACGGTTCAACCTTTCGCTCCATTGCCATGATTTTTGATCGGGAGCAGGCCGGTCCGGTGCTCGGTTGGACGTCGGCGGTTGCCGCCTATGGGGCCTTTATCATCCCCCAGGTGTTCGGTGAGCAGATCAAGGCGACCACGCCGGAGTATGCCCTGTACGGTTTTGCAATTTTTTACTTCATCTGCCTGGTGCTGAACTGGTGGTTCTACACCCGGAAAAATGCTTATATCCAGAACCCTTAAAAAGGCCGGACATCCCTGCTAACTGCTGTATCGAAAAACAGAGACAGGACTTGAACTATGGCAAATCCAGACGTCATGACACTTAGCCAGCAGATCCTCTCCCTCGCCCCGGATGCGATCCTGTTTGCTGATCGCGAAGGGATCATCCGCTTGTGGAATAGTGGTGCAACGCGCATTTTCGGGTTTACGGCCGAGCAGGCGATTGGGCAATCGCTCGATCTGATTATCCCCGAAAAACTGCGGCAGCGGCACTGGGATGGATATCACAAGACCATGGCTACCGGCGAAACCCGCTACGGAGTCGATCTGCTGGCGGTGCCGGCCATGCACCAGAATGGGACCCGGCTTTCGACCGAATTTTCCATTGTGCTGTTGCGGGATGCTCTGGGTCAGCCCCTTGGGGTTGCTTCCATCATGCGGGATGTCTCTGCGCAGAGACAAAGAGAAAAAGAGCTGCAGGAGCGCATTGCCGTTTTGGAGAATTCACGGAAGTAAGTTGAGGTGTTAGTGCTACAGGTATAAAGATGTTGCGGCCCGCAAGGTTATCTTGCGGGCCGCTGTTTTGTTTGCAGTGGGGAGTAAGGACGTTGCGATGGATTCACCCAGAAGGTCTCATTTGTCTGCTTTTAATCCGATCTGGCAGTCAATCGAAGGTGACTTCGTCCTGATAATTGTCGAAAGTCTCGGCAAACCGGTCTTTGACCCGTTTGAAGGTTTCCAGAACTTCCGGATCAAAATGCTCCGGCTTGGTACGGCCGTCGCCGTCGATGATAATCGAGCAGGCGGTCTTGTGGTCAAAGGCCGGTTTGTAGGGCCGTTTGCTGCGCAGGGCGTCATACTGATCAACCAGCATAACGATGCGCCCTTCCAAGGGGATATCTTTCCCTTTGAGGCCGTTTGGGTAACCGCCGCCATCCCAGCGTTCGTGGTGGTTGAGAGCAATCGATGCCGCCATTTGAATATTGGCGTGGGCGGATCCTTCGAGAATTCCCTTGCCGATCGTCGTGTGCGATTTGATGACGTTGAATTCCGATTCATCCAGGCGGCCCGGTTTGAGCAGAATACTGTCCGGGATGCCGATTTTGCCGACATCGTGCATGATACTGGCAAAAGACAGGTTGTCGATGAAATCGGCCGGCAGCTTCATCTCTTCGGCGAGGATGCGGCTGTAAAGGCCGATGCGTTTGATATGGGTTCCGGTGTCGTCGTCACGGAATTCAGAGGCGAAGATCAGTCTCTGGATCATCTCCTTGCTGGCTTCGGCAATCTTGTCCAGAGCCTCGGAAAGCTCCCTGGTCCTTTTTTGAACCGTCAATTCCAGATTTTTTTTATAATCCCGCTCCATGTCCCGCAGGCGCAGCAGGTCGACCGCTTTTTTCAGGGAATGGTTGAGTTGTAACGGACGGTAGGGCTTGATCAGGAAGTCGGAGGCCCCCATCTTGATCGCTTCGACCGCTGTGTCGAGTTCGGCGTAGGCGGTCATTAAAATCACCGGCAGGTCGGGGTGCTCGATATGGATCTGCTCTAAAAGTTGAAGGCCGGTAATTTCCGGCATCTTGATGTCGGTCAGGACAACATCGACCGGCTCATTGCGCAACAGGTCGATGGCGGCTTTAGCCCGCGAACAGGAGCTGACCTTATAGCCGAATTCGCGGATCAGCAAGGAGGTGGAATCGAGGGTGAAGGCGTCATCATCGACCACCAGTATGTGGGCTTGTTTGTCCATACTCCTCCTTGTAACGCGGGCTCACCAAAAGAAGCGAGCCGATGCAATTAATAGTCAGCAAAGGCAGAGGCGGCTCGTTCACCCGAAGCTGTTCTCGCCGGGCAGAAATCTTTTGCTGTTGTTGCAAAAAAAAGGGGGGGACGTTAACGTTCGGAACCGGTCCCCTTGCGGCTTTTTTGGCGGTGAAAAACGTTTTAATAATACGCCAAATTATCACTTTGTCCACCCCCTTTCCGGTGTTACGGACAGAGGGGGAGCAGTATTTCAAATGTGGTGCCGTTGTCAGGTGTGCTACGACACAGAATATACCCATGATGCTGTTTGATAATGCCATAGGCGATGGCCAGTCCGAGCCCCGTACCGTCTCCGGTCTCACGGGTGGAGAAAAACGGTTCAAAGATCATTGCCCGCGTCTTTTCGTCCATCCCTTCGCCGGTATCGGTCAGGGCAATGCGTGCATACTTGCCGGGGCGACCGAAGCCGTTGGTTTTGCGAAATTCGGCGCTTAACTCATGTCGATCGACCGTTAACGTCAGCGTCCCACCATTTTTCATCGCCTTGCGCGCATTGCTGGTCAGATTGAACAGCACCTGCTCAATCTGGCCGGCATCCATCTCAACTTCGAGGGGCGGTTCTGCCAACTGGCTGGAGAAACTGATATTGTCTCCAAGCATGGCGGTGATCAATTGGCTGACCCGATTGATCATCTCCATCAGATCACGTTGTTGCATCTGTACCGGTTGGCTGCGACTGAAAGAGAGCAGGGCTTTGGTCAGGATAGAGGCACGATCAGCGGCGGCCAGGATCTGCTGCACCGGCCCATGCAGCAGGGGCTGGTCGGCCGTCTTCATTTCGAGGACACTGCCATAGCCGATGATGGCGGCGAGAATATTGTTAAAATCGTGCGCCACACCACGGGTCAGGTTGCCAACCGACTCCATTTTTTGCGAATAGCGCAGTTGTGCTTCCAGCCTGCGTTGGGCCGTCACATCGCGCAAGGAGACGAGGGTCACCTGCTCGGCGAGCCATTCAGTGTGGACCAGACGCAGTTCACAGATGAGTTCCAGACCGTTGCCATGGGTGATGCGCAACTCCGAGAGGTTCATATCCTCCAGCGTGTAACCAAACGGCTGGCCGATAATCTCCTTCCGGCTGCGCCCGAGCAGGGTTTCGGCCGCCGGGTTGATAAAACGGACCAGCCCGGCGTGATTGATGATCAGGATGCCGTCGGAGTTTTTCTCGATGACCTGACGCAGGCGGTTCTCACTCTCCTGCAGATGCATGGTGGCATCGTGCAAAGCACTCTTCAGCCGCTGGCGTTCGATGGAATAGTTGATGGTCTTTTGTAGTAACGCTGCGTTGATATCATCCTTATTGAGAAAGTCCTGCGCCCCCTTTTTTAGCGCTAAAGAACCCATTTCATCACTGTTCAGCCCGGTCAGGACCACGACCGGCAGATCGTGGAATTGGTCAGCGATCAGCTCCAGACCCTGCAACTGATGACTGTCCGGCAGGCCGAGGTCGAGCAGAACGATGTCCGCTTTCCCCTGCTGAAGAGTGGTCAGCCCCTCGGCAAGAGTTTCGTTATGGCTGATCGCGTGCCGGAGACTGGTGTCACGCAGCATCTCGCTGATCAGGCGCGCATCGCCCGGGTTGTCCTCGATCAGGACGATTTGGATGGTTTTATCTGGCATGCTGTCCCCTTTGTGCCGGCATCTGGCCGGAGGTACTCGGGCTGACCGTTCTATGTTCACCTGCCTGGGGTTGCAATCTGCAACCGCCGCCTACAGGTTACGACTCTCGCTTTCACCACTGTTACTGAAGTTGATAGCGCCAAGAAGCGTCTCCATGTCGCGGGGCTGCTCCGGATCAAACCAGCTGGTGCCACAACGTATGTGCAGATGGTAGGGGCGTTTTTCACTGCTGCAGAAGGCGACCAGGTTATCCTGGAGCCGGCTGGTGATCACCGATTGATAAATCCCCAGTGAGTTAATCGCCAGTACGGCGAATTCATCTTCGGCCAGCCGGGCCAGAAGATCGGATTTGCGGAAGGTCTTGATCAGCAGCCGGGTCAGATCCATGACCGCCATATCAACGGTTTTGGCGCCGAAGCGTTCCTTGATCGCCGACAGGCCAATCAGGCGGACGCGCAGTACGACCATCTGCTTTTTCATCCGCTGACCCAACTCCAGCTGATGATCACCGAAGCGGACAAAGGTCGGGCCGTTGAACAGATGGGTCAGCTCGTCCTTCAGGGTCAGGGCGCGGAGATCCTGCCGCATCGCCTGCAGTTCGGTCCGGCCACGAAAGAAGAAAATTTTGTAATCCCGGTTGGCGAGGGAGAAGGCGCTACGCACCTCAACCATGCGTTCCCCGTCGCCGGCGCGGCGGTTGAAAATGGCGGGCAGGGTTTCGACACTCCAATCCGGACCGGGTTCCGTCGTCACCGGCAAGGGGTGCTGCAGAAGATCTTCGGCGGGCTGGTTGAACAGCTCCGCCAGGGCACGGTTGACATAGGCGACCAGTCCAGTGGCCACATTGACCACCGCAACGGCATCAGTGCTGTGTTCAAGCAGTTCGAGCAACAGCTCGGAAGAGAGGGTGTCGGTTGCGTGCTCCATGCGCTTTGTCTACTCCTTAAGGACCGTAACGGCCCGGTTTTACGGGTTGAGCCGGGAATAAATCCGGCCTAAAAGGTCCTGGGGGAGAACCGGTTTGGGGATGACCTCCAGAAGCGGGTCGGAGAGCCCCTCGTTGTTCAGGGTCTCGTTGGGATAACCGCTCATGTATAAAATCGGCAGCTGAGGATGCAGGGCGCTGATCTGCTGTCCGAGCTCGTAGCCATTCATGCCGGGCATCATCATGTCGGTCAAAACCAGGGCGACGGGTGTCTGTGCGGTTTGAAGCAGGGCCAGCCCATCCGGGCCGTTTCCGGCGCTGACCACCCGGTAGCCGGCCTCCTGCAGAAGGTTAGACAAGGTATTGCGAACCGCTTCGTTGTCCTCAATCAGCAAGATTGTCTGACCCCTGCCGGAACACTTGCTGCCGGTTGTGGCGGCGGATTTTTCGTGCGTTGCTTGACGGATAATCGGGAAGTAAAGATAAAAGGTCGTCCCTTTGCCCGGCTCGCTGTCGACGGTGATGTACCCCAGGTGCTGCTTGATAATGCCATAACAGATGGCCAGGCCGAGACCGGTCCCCTTGCCGAACTCCTTGGTGGTGAAAAAGGGGTCGAAAATTTTCCGCTGCAACTCTTCATCCATGCCGATGCCGTTATCGCAAAACGTGATCAGGGCGTAAGGTCCCGGCGTGCCGAAACCGTGCATCTGGATAAACTCGGCATCGAGGAGAGTCGGTTTGCAGCTGATGTGCAGGCGGCCGCCATGCGGCATGGCGTCACGGGCATTGGTCGCCAGATTGGTCAGCACCTGGTCCATCTGGGTTTCATCCCCGTTGATGATCAGCGGTTCGGCGAACGGCTCTATCTGCAACTCAATGTCGGCGGGCAGGACGTGTGCCAGCAGTTCGTGCAGGGCAGCAAAGCGCTGATTGAGGTCAAATGGGGAAACCGTGGCCGCTTCCCGGCGTGCCAGAGCGAGCAGGTTGCGGATCAGACTTGCTCCACGGTTCGAAACAGCGAGAATCTGTCGGGCCAGGCTCTGCAGATCGGGTCGGTCCTCCAGCTTGATTTCCAGCAGGCTGCCGTAGCCGGTGATAGCCGTCAGTATATTGTTGAAATCGTGGGCAATCCCACCAGTCAGGGTGCCGATCGATTCCATGCGCTGGGCCATGCGCAGCTGGCCTTCCAGCTGCCGGCGTTCGCTGATGTTCTCCTTGATGGCGATGTAATGACTGATCTTCCCCTGCGCATCGCTCATCGGCGATATAATCGCTTTTTCCCAAAACAGTTCGCCATCCTTGCGCTGATTGCAGAACTCTCCCCTCCAGGTTTCCCCTCTTTTCAGCGTGTTCCAGAGTTCGACAAAGGTGGACGGCGGCGTATGTGGTGATTTGAGCAGCCGCGGGTTTTGCCCAAGCGCTTCATCCAGAGAGTAGCCGGTCAGGTCGGTAAAGGCGGCGTTGACGTATTCGATCTGTCCGTTCAGGTCGGTAATGACGACGCTGACCGGGCTCTGTTCAACCGCCTGAGCCAATTTACGCAGCTCCTGTTCGACCCGTTTTTCGGCCGAAACATCGGAGTAGGTGCTGATGATTCCCGTCACCTCCCCCTGGGCGTTTTTTAACGGGGCGGAGGCGGCGCGCACCTGAATCCGCCGTCCATCCTTGCGCTGCCGGGTCAAATCGAGCTGCGGCACTTTCTCTCCCGATAACTGCCGGCGGATGCGTTGTTGCCCCTCTGCCGACAGGTCTGCCGGGAAGATCGGCAACGGTTTCCCGACCACTTCGTCGGTGCGCCAGCCGAAGATGGTCTCTGCCGCCGGATTCCAGATTTCGACCTCTGCTTCCCGATTGAGAACGGTGATCGCCACCGGCGAGGTTTCGATGATCTGGTTCAGCAGCTGGTGGGTTTGCAGCAGGTTGGCCTGAGCCTGACGGCGCAGGGTGACATCCCGGGCCAGAGCCAGCACCGCCGGTTCACCGTTGAATTCAAACAGCCGACTGTTGATCTCGACCGGAATCAACCGGCCACCGGCACCGCGCAGGGTGGTTTCGAAGCGTACCTGCCCGTTTTGCCGCAGGGTCTGCCGCATCTGCTGCAACTGCTCGGGATGATTGGTGATTTCGGCATCAATCTCCGAAATTGACAGCTTGAGTATCTCGGCGTGTGCAAGCCCGAGCCAGTCGCAGGCGGCCTGGTTGACTTCAAGAAACGGTTCCACCTGGCCGATGGTCGGGCGGTAAATAAAAATGGCGTCGGTGCCGTTATCGAACAGCAGACGATAGTGCTGGCGGCTGTTGGCCAGCTCAGTCTCGCGTTGTTGGGTGGTCGCCATCATCTGGTTCAAACTGGTGGCCAGGGTATCAACCTCGAGCCAGGGCTGAGGGGGGAGGGGGACAACCGTCCCTTCGGTCGTAAACGCCTCGGCCTGCTGCTGCAGTCGGGCCATAGGGCGCGACAACCTTTTGGCGATGGTGCTGGCAACAGCGGCGGCGATGAGGGCGGTTATGAACAGTCCGAGAAGAAAGAGGGTGGAGGTCTCGCGCAGTGAGGCGTAGGCTTTTTCCTTAGGCTGGGAGACGAGCAGGACCCAGCCGGTTTCAGGGATGATGGCGGTGCTGCCAAGATAGTCCTGATTGTTCAGGCGGTAGGCAAAGGTGCCGAATTCGCCGCGCTTTGCCGCTGTGACCGGCTCGATCTGACCGAAGTGGGCGTGCTGCTGGGCCAGGATGCGATCTGAGTTGAAGATCAAGCCGCCGTCCCGGTCGAGGATGGCCGCGGTCAGATTGTCCGGTGTTGCGATAGCGGTGGTCAGGTTCTGCAGCTTGTCGAGGCTGCACACCCCGACCACCGCCCCGCTGCGATCCGGCAGACTCAAGGCGATGGAGTAGGCGCCGGTCAAGGGCGATAAAAACGGTTGCGACCAGTGCAGCTTTTTCTGCTCGATGGTTATCTGGTAATCGCTTTGCCCCGACAGATCCAGATCGAGGTAATCGTTGCGCAGGGCGGCGAGTTTTTGCGGCAGGCCGAGGTGGGTGATATGGCCGCGTTTGTCCAGCAGATAGATCGCTTCAAAGAAGGGAAAGGCCTCGACGGTTTTATCCAGATGCTGGCCAATCGTCAGGCTGACAGTCTCATCGACATCGAGGTGCAGCGCGATGAGCTGCTGCAGGGCCTGATGTGGATCCTGAAACACCTCGTTGGCCTGCTGGGCCGCAATCTGGGCCAGGACGCTGTTCTTCTCCAGAACAGAGCGGCTGAGTTGCTGGTTCAGCAGCCACAGGGCCGCAAGCCCCAGCAACAGCAGCGGTATGGTCGCGCTGAGGACCAGGTGGATGAGCAAGGCTTTTTGCAGGGAGATCTTTTTATGCATGATCACTCCGTGGCCGGGAGAAAGTGACCGTCGCGAACGATCATCATCTGCATTGCAATGTCGCTATCGCCAAAAGCGTCAAAGTGAATCGGGTTTTGTACCCCGCTATAACTCCCCTGCAGCAGAGTTTGTTTGAGCCGGGTCGGGTCGTTGTTCTGGCGCAGGGCGCTGATCAGTGTACTGGTGGCGTCGTAGGCATGGGTGGCGGCAAAGCCGGGCTCGGCACCGAACTGTTTAAGGAAAGCGGTCCTGAATGTGAGAAACCGGGGGGAGTGGTTGTCGGGATCGAAGGTGTGGAGAAAGCGGACCCCCTCAATCGATTGACCGCCGAGCCGTAGCAGCTCAGCCGTGGCCGACCATTCACTGGTGAAAATGGCTGCCGTGTTGCCGAGTTTGTGCAGTTGTTGAACTAAAATGGCCGAGTCGATGGCGTTGGCGATGATCAGAATCCCCTGACTACCGGAGCCCTGCAGCTGTTTTGCCAGAGTGGCAAATGAGGTTTCAGGGCCGGAGACGAAGCTTTTTCGGCTGACGATCCGGCCACCGGCTTTTTCGAAGCTGGTCGCAAAGGCGTTGGCCCAGCTTTCGCTGTGTGCGCGGTTGCCGTCGTCACAAACCAGTGCAAAGCTATTTAAATCGGGTTGGGCGGCGGCGTAGGCCGCCAGCAGACCGGCGGCCTTTGCGCTGGATGGGTAGACGCGGAAGAAAAAATCGTCCAGACCGGAGAGTTCATTGCTGCTGGTGGTCGGGCTGATCATGACCCGGCGGGCGGCATTGGCCAACGGCACGGTCGCCACCGACATGGCGCTGGTCATATGACCGATAATCGCAACAGCGCCGGCATCGAGCAGTTCCTGATCAACGCGCCGGGCGGTCTGCGCATTTTGTTCATCGTCCCGGATTAAAAGTTCCAGCGGTCGGCCGTCGATGCCGCCATCGCGATTGCACTCCTCGACCGCCAGGATTGTGCCGTCGCGGCCGGCAATGCCAAGATCGGCTACCCGTCCGGTGAGACCACCGACAAAACCGATGCGTATCGGCTCGGGAGTGGAGCCGAACCGGTTCCACAGTATGCCACCAGCTGCGACAAGTGCCAGTAAAAGAAGCCCGAGCCACAGGCGGGTTTTTCGGGACAGGCTGTTTCGTTCGGGAACACTCATCGGTACCTCCCGTTCACGCTGGAGCAAGGTTCAGGTTCGGGTTGCCATCGGCGTGCTTGCTGCTTTATTCGGTTTCAACGGGAGCCTTGCCGGTGCTGGCCTGTTGCCCGGAGTGGTCTGCCGGCCTTTTTTTGATGGTGAAGCGGAAGGTTGACCCGGCCCCTTCGGCCGATTCGATGCTGATCCGCCCGCCATGCTGTTCGACAATCTTGCGGCACAGGGCCAGTCCGATGCCGGTGCCGGGGAACTCTTTGATACCGTGCAGGCGCTGAAAAATGGCGAAGATCCGTTCCTGATATTCGGGGGCGACGCCGATGCCGTTATCGCTGACGGTAAAGATCCAGTCGGGGCCGGTCTCGGTCGCCGTGACCTGCACGCTGGGGGCCTTGTCGTCACGAAATTTGATCGCATTGCCGAGCAGATTCTGAAACAGCTGCACCATCTGCGTCCGGTTTGCCAATAAGGTCGGCAGGTCGGGAATCTCGATGCGGGCGCCACTTTCGACGATGGCCGGGCCGAGATTTTTTAAAACCTGCTGCAACACCTCATTCAGGTCGGTGGCGGCCAGGGTGCTGTTGCTGCGGCCGATGCGCGAATAGGTCAGCAGGTCGTTGATCAACGTCCGCATCCGGGTGGCGCCATCGACCGCAAAGTCGAGGAACTCGCGCCCCTCGCCTGCCAACTGATCACCGCACCGGCGCTCCAGCAGGTTCAGGTAGCTGGTGATCATGCGCAGCGGCTCCTGCAGGTCGTGAGAGGCAACGTAGGCAAAATTTTCCAGTTCGCGGTTGGAACGTTGCAGGTCATCGAGCAGAGTCTGCATCTTATTTTGGGTTGTGTGCAGCGCAGTGACGTCATTCAGAATAACCACCGTGCCGGTGAATTTGCCACTGATATCCAGCATCTGCTTCAGATCGATCTGAAAACGACGGGGGCCATCATGCGTCTCCAGTTCGCGTTCCAGCCCGACCTCGCTGCTGTTTTTGGACTGAACCTGCAAGACCTCCTGCAGCCAGGGCCAGGGGGGAGTGGTTGAGGTGCTGCCCCGGTAATAATGACCACCCGGAGTCGGGTTATCGGTAAACAGGGCGGCTGCCTGCTGGTTGAAATTCTCCATGTCGCCTTTGGCGTCGACCATGATCACCGGTGAATGCAGACTTTCGAAGAGGGTGAGGTACTTGTTTTTTTCATTGGTCAGGCTGCGATTGGCGTTTTGCAGGTCGGTCAGGTCTGTCGTCTCACTGGCTGTCAGCCACTCACTGCTGTAGCCGATCTCGACCCGGTCGAAAAAGCGGTCGAGGTAGAGGCGGTACGTTTCCCGAGCGGCCTCGTCTTCGATCTTCTCCCGGGCCAGATCCTGGTACCCCTGCCGGTAGTACTTCATCAGGCCGAGAAACATGGCCAGGGTCACCCCCCGGTCCCGGTGCAGCCGGGCTTCGAGAATGCCGAAGGCGGCGCTGGGGTCATGAGTAAAATCGTCATCGGGACCGAACTCCGGCGGCTGGCTGAAGCGTTGCAGGGTTTGTAACAGGGCAGCGGAAAGACCGACAATCGATGCCCGCCAGGCTTCGAGCAGGGTCGAGGTGTAGCGGGTATAGTCCTGACGTCTGGCGTAAAGCAGGACGCGCTCCATCAGCCACTCTTCATGGTCGCTGACCAACATGGCGAGAGTGGAGTCCCCCTCTTTGTTCGTGGCCGTTGGTTCGTTCTGATCCTTAAGGTTCTGTCGTGCCATGGTGCGTTCGTATCTCCTGAAAAATGGGCATCTTCCGGTTGCGCAGATCAGCGTCTGGGCAGGGTGACCACGGTGAGCCAGAAGTCTTCGATGACCTTGACCACCTTGATGAACTGATCCAGATCGACCGGTTTGCTGATGAAGCAGTTGGCGTGCAGGTTGTAGGTGCTCAGGATATCCTCTTCGGCCTTGGAGGTGGTCAGAATCACCACCGGAATTCGTTTGAGGTTGTCATCCGCCTTGATCTCGGCCAGGACTTCCAGCCCACTCTTTTTCGGCAGGTTAAGATCGAGCAGGATCAGGTCGGGGGTCAGGGCGGCGCTGAATGGGCCGCGGCGATGGAGAAAATCGAGGGCCTCAATGCCGTCTTTGGCCAGATCAAGACGGTTGGCGATTTTCCCCTCCTTGAGGGCCTCAATGGTCAGGCGCACATCTGCCGGGTTGTCTTCGACCAGGAGTATCCTGATCGGGGTGGCGGTTGATTGCATGGACTAACGAGCTCCTTTGAGGGTGAAGTGGAAGGTGGTCCCTTGCCCGAGGGCCGATTCGATCCAGATCCGGCCACCATGATGTTCAATGATCTTTTTACTGAGTGCAAGTCCGATGCCGGTTCCGGGGTACTCCTTTTTGGCGTGCAGACGCTGGAAGATGATGAAGATTTTGCTGAAGAATTGCGGGTCGATGCCGATGCCGTTGTCGTGCACGGAGAATTCCCATTCATGCCCCTGTTTTTTCGCCGAAATTTCAATGGTAGGTGCGGCGCTACCACGGAATTTCAGGGCATTACCGAGCAGGTTCTGGAAGACCTGAACCAGTTGTGTCGTGTTGCCCATGACTTTGGGCAGTTTGCCAATGGCCAATGTTGCACCTGATTCCTCAATGGCTCTGGTCAGGTTCTGCTGGACCGTAACGAGGACGTCGTTGCAGTCAACAACCGTCAACGGTTCATCCTGGCGGCCGGCCCGGCTGAAGGTGAGCAGATCGTTGATCAGTTGCTGCATGCGGGTCGCGCCCTCGATGGCGAAACCGATGAACTCATCCGCATCGGCATCGAGCTTCCCTTTGTAGCGGCGGGAAAGGAGTTGCACATAGCTGCCGACCATGCGCAGCGGCTCCTGCAGGTCGTGGGAGGCGACATAGGCAAACTGTTCCAGGTCCTGGTTGGAGCGCTGCAGATCGGTGATGGTCCTGGCCAGAGTGCGCTCGGTCCGCTTGAGTTGACTGATATCCTGAACCAGGGCGACGAAGTAATCGGGGTTGCCATCTTTTTTTCGGACGCAGGTGACGGCAATGAAGGCGTAAACGATCGATCTGTTTTTGTGGATGAAACGCTTCTCCAGGGTGTAGTGATCCTTCTCGCCGCGCAGCAGAGCGTTGAATTCGGCCAGGTCATTTTCGAGGTCATCGGGGTGGGTCAGCTCGGTCCAGGTCATCTGCTGCAGCTCTTCGCGGCTGTAGCCGAGGATCTCGCAGAGCCGGCTGCTGACCTCGACCCACCCCTTTTCAGGGGAGGTGAGGGCCATGCCGATCTGGCCGGTTTCGAAGTAACTCCTGTAGCGGGCTTCGCTTTCGGCCAGTGCGGCTTCGGCGGCTTTGCGCTCGGTAATGTCTGTCGCCATGCTGATGACACTGCGCCGGCCGTCGGCGGTCATGCCCAAAGAGGCGGAGCTGAAATCCCAGATCCGGACTTTGCCGGTTCTGGTGGTAATCTGATATTCGCCGTCGTGTCGTCGCTCTTTAATGTCGTAAAGGTTTTTAATATATTCCCGGACCGGGTCTAATTTCTCACCGTAAGCACGCTCAGTCCAATCACCGATGGTCGGGATCTCACGCAGCGTATAGCCGGAAATTTCTGTCCATTCCTTGCTGAGCAGAAGCACCTCGCCATCCTCGGCGTGGATCATGATCGGTAACGGGGCGTCGAGTACCGCCCGGCTCAGGCGCTCCTCGCTGGCGTACATGGCATTTTCCGCTGCCTTGCGCGTGGTGATGTCCATGACGAAGCCTTCCAGGGACATACAATCACCATTGACGCCGAACACGGCAGAACCTTTTTCCCAGACATCACGAACCACTCCCGAAGCAGTGACAATCCGGTATTCGATAAAAAATGGTTCGTGCTGAGCGACTGCGGCCTGGACCTGAAGCCAGACGATCTCCCGGTCGTCAGGGTGGATCAGCGAGGCATAGCTGCACTTTTTATTTTTGATCAGGCTATCAGCGCGATAACCGGTCAGGGAGAAACTCCCCTCGCTGACAAACTCCATGGTCAAGTCGTTATCGTAGCGACAGCGGTAGGCCATACCGGGCAGGTTATCCATCAACGTCTGCAGTTGACGCCTGGCCTCGGCCAACTGGTCTTCGATCTGTTTACGTTCGGTGATATCCTCAATCACTTCGATAAAGCCGGTGGCTTTATCTCCATCAAGAATCGGGAAGGCGCGGATGAGCAGCGCCATGTCGCTGCCATCATCACGCCGCCTGCGAACCTCGATCTCTTCCGGTTTGCCGCTGTGCAGGGCGATGTCGCCCGGACAATTGGGGCAGCGGTCCTGACTGTTCCAGGACGCCTCAAAGCAATGCCGGCCGACCGCCTCGCCGATTACGCGCTGGAAAATTTTACTCCGGGCATTGTTGGTCATCACCACCCGGTGTTTGCTGTCGATCAGGGTGATATCGAGATCGATGTTTTCGACCAGTGTGCGGTAAAGCTGCTCTTTTTCGACGGCGCGATTGACCAGGCGATTTCCGGTGCGGGCAATGAGTATTCCGGCACACAGCGCCAGCAAGGCCGATAAACCGCCGGCGATGAGTCCGGAACGCCAGAACGGGGCGCGGATTTCAGCCAGATCGATCTTGGCCACGACGCCCCAGTTCAGATCCTTGATCGGTTCGTAAGCCGCCAGGACCACTTCCCCGCGGTAATCCATGCCGACAATGGTGCCTGATTCCCCGGCCAGGGCGCGGCGCATCGGTTCGGCACGGTGATTGTCAATCGCCACCGGTTGAAGGTCTTCAAGATCGAAATGGCGATGACTGAGGAGGAACAGGATCTGGTCTTGGTTACGACGGGCCAGAGTGAACTCGCCGGTGGTGCCAAAACCGGTAAAGCGGGCATGGGCGGATCTTAACTGGGCCAAGGTAGAGTCGTCGGCGTGTGTCGCTGACTTATGATCTTCGAGACTGCGGTTGTAGATGACTTCGATCAGTCGGGCCTGAGACTGGGCTGCTTCGTGAAGTCGTATGCGTTCTTGCTCGAAAGCTGTCTGGTAGGAGATGTACAGGGATAAAGCGGTGGCAAACAGAACCAGACCGGTGAAGACCAGACTGATAATGATGACTTTAATCCGGTCAGTCCCGAGGTTGCGAAATTGCATCGTTATGGACCTTTGGCCTGATACAAAAATACCCATCGTTTTGTACCGACGGGCAACCGGTTCCGATGCTTTGCAGCGGAAACCTTTGCCAGCTCTTCGGCGGCCCGGCTCTCCCTGTGTGGGACCCGTGGCTCTGCGTCATCAGGTTGCCCTGATTTTGCTCTTGATCGGAGAGGCATGAAGATTTAAATCGGATTAATTTTTACTGAACTAACTGTACGGTAAAGTCAGATAATGTCAAGGGCGATGACCTGTCAAAAGCGGGCCTCCAGATCACGATCAGACCAGAATCTCTGCCAGCGCTCGCGGGCGGTGCCACTACCGTACTTTGGGGGTAAAGAGCAGCGGATTTCACCATCGAGCAGGGTGTCAAGATCGGGGATCAGGGCGCGGCATTGGTCGGGGCGTTTTTCGTCGGGGAGTTGACAACCATCGGCGGCGAGAAAGGTGCAGCCCGCTTCGGTTTTTTGTGGTGCCGGGATGCGGACATCGCCGACATCGCGCAGGGTGAGCTGCTTGTGTCCCAGCTGTTTGTTCAGCTGACTCAGGTCGGGCTGTCCCCGGGGAAACCAGATGGCGAAAAAGGCCTGCGGCTGCGTCCAGAGACCGGGGTGCCCCTGGCAGCAGAGCCCGCGGCACTGGCGGCAGATTTGCGGATCGACGGGGTAGATTTCAGGTTTCATGTGAAGCAGCCTAGCACAGACGTGGCGACGGGGAAAGTCCGGGGTGTCGGTTGATCTCTGTAGTATAATTATTGGCAGAGGACGGCGGAAGCAGTTGTCATCCTGACGCTGCTTTTGATAGGGTAGCTGCGCCATTTCGGCACCCGCGGAGAAATTCATGTCATTGCTTCTATCGATAGCCTCAAGCTGCTGGCAGATGCTGGCTGAGGCTGCACCTTACACCCTGTTCGGCTTTTTCGCCGCCGGTCTGCTCAAGGGGGCGTTTTCTGACGACCTGGTGGCGCGGCATCTCGGTGGCAGTAGTGTCTCTTCGGTCCTTAAGGCGTCGGTCATCGGGATTCCGCTGCCGCTGTGCTCCTGCGGCGTGATCCCGGCGGCGATCGGTCTGCAGCGCCAGGGGGCCGGGCGCGGTGCTTCGGCCGCGTTTCTGGTCTCGACTCCGGAATCGGGGGTCGATTCCATGGCCATCACCTACGCTCTGCTCGATCCGGTGATGACGGTGTTGCGCCCGCTGGCGGCGCTGGTGACCGCCATCGTCACCGGGCTGTTGATCAATTTTCTGCCCGAGAAGGCGCCGGTGGTTGTTCCTGCTGCTGATGCCTGTTCGGATGATCTCTGTGTCGACGAATGTTGTGCGCCAGCGCCGGGGCTGCGCGGAGTGGCCCGGTTGCGGGCCGGGGTGGTCTACGCCTTTGGCGAGCTGCTGCGCGATATCGGTGGCTGGTTGCTCATCGGTATCGCCATTGCCGGTGTGATCGATGCCCTGATCCCGGATGATTTCTTTGCTGGTCTCATCGGCAGTGAACTGACGATGCTGCTGGCGATGCTGCTGGTTGGCATCCCGTTGTATATCTGCGCTTCGGCATCGACTCCGATTGCCGCCGCGTTGATCCTCAAAGGGGTCTCCCCCGGTGCCGCGCTGGTCTTTTTGCTCGCCGGACCGGCGACCAATGCCGCCACCGTGACTCTGGTCGCCCGTTTCTGGGGTAAAGGGGTGACGAGTCTTTACCTGCTAAGTATCGCTGTCTGTGCCCTGTTGTTCGGCTGGCTGACTGATCTGCTCTATGACTGGTTCAATTGGGATATCGCGACCCAGGTGCATGCCGTGATCGAGGCCGGACCGCGTTGGTGGGAACATCTGGCGGCACTGATCCTGTTGACGCTGATTCTGCGCAGCTTTCTGCCAAAACAGCGCCGCCAATCCGATTGTGGCTGCGGCGATCCCCCGGCCGGTTGAACTCCCAAGTTTTGACCGGCCGTGCGCCGGTCCTTGTTGATGGTCGGGACAAAAGCTTCAAAGAAAATCGGATCAGATGCTCTTGCGCTGGCGGGGGAGCGGGGTATCGAGCAGGGCGAAGAAGCTCTCAATCAGCCGGTAGGTGATCCCCCACAGGACCGGGGCGTCGCTGATCAGGTCGATCACCGGTTGCAGGCTGTTGCGGCTGCGGGTCGGAAAGGTCTGGACTCCGTGTCGATGGATCTCGTGAAATGATTCCAGCGGCAACCACCAGTAATCGGTCATTTCGTGGTTCAGTTGCAACGCGGATGATGGGCTTACCGCATAGACAAAGCAGGAGACGCAGACCGGCAACTGGGTGCCGGTGAGATCGTCAATCTGCCCGAGGTAGTCGGCGCTGCGCAGATCGAGCCCGATCTCCTCCCGGGTCTCGCGTTCGGCGGCCGCCTGTGCTGACGCATCATCGGTCTCGACCTTGCCGCCGGGGAAAGACAGATCTCCCGACCAGGGGTCGTCGTTATGCCGGGCGCGACGCATGATCAGCATTTCGACCCCATCGCCAGCTCCACGCAGCACCAGCGCGACGGCAGCATGGCGAAACGGTGCGGTGTAGAGATCGGGTGTATGGTCGGCGAGCCGTTGGCGGATGGCGGGCAGGGTCAGCACAGTCGTTTTGTCCTTTCGTTTCTGGCGTCAGTATAGTCTGAAACGGTGGCGCTGAAAAGAGGGGCAAAGGCAATTGGACACGGATCAAATCTGATCAAATCTGATTTTCACGGATCAGGCAAGATCAGGCAAAAATCTTTTTAGCGAACGCAGATAAAATCGGATAAAGGCGGAAGAAGTCGAAATCTAAGCTATGGTCTTTTTTTTTAAATCTGCGTCCATCCGCCTTTATCTGCGTTCGACAAGCCTGATTTTACCAATAACTAGGATTTACCATTTTTTTTGCTTTTAAATCCGTGTAAATCAGATTTGATCAGATTTGATCCGTGTCCAATTGATTTGATTTGCCTGTTTTCTAACCACTAAAGGCAAGCCCGAACCCATGAATCTGCCAACCCCCTTGATCGCTGGTCGCTTATTGCGCCGTTACAAGCGGTTCCTCGCCGATATCGAGCTCGCCGATGGTCGCATCGTCACCGCGCATACGCCGAATACCGGCAGCATGCAGCAGTGCGCAATTGCCGGATATGAGGTGTTGCTGTCGACGTCGGACAATCCGGCGCGCAAACTCCCCTTTACACTGGAATTGATCCGGGTCAACGGGCACTGGGTCGATACCAACACTCATCGTGCCAACCGTGTCGTCGAGGAAGCTCTGCGCGGCGGCACCCTGCCGGACCTTGCCGGCTACAGGGTGACCCCTGAGTCGCCCTTTGGTGCCAGTCGCATCGACTTTCTCCTCGAAAACGATCAGGAACGGGTGCTGGTCGAAGTCAAGAACGTCACCCTCTGTTGCCGGTCGACGGTTGCCTGTTTTCCCGATGCGGTGACCACACGTGGCCAGAAACATCTGCGCGAATTGATGGATGCCGTGGCTCAGGGCTACCGGTCGGTGATCCTGTTTCTGGTTCAGCGCGGCGAGGCGCAAAGTTTCACCCCGGCCGATGCCATCGATCCCGAGTACGGCCGCCTGTTGCGTTTGGCGGTGGCGGCCGGAGTCGAACCGCTGGCCTGCCAGACACGGGTGACGCCGGAGCAGACCTCCATTATCCGCCTGTTGCCGGTGGAGTTGTGACCATGCGCGCCGTTGGTTTGATCACCGAATACAATCCGTTTCACAATGGTCACCTCTATCATCTGGAGCAGAGCCGCAAGCTGGCCGGGGCCGAAGTGGCGGTGGCGGTGATGAGCGGCCACTTTCTGCAACGCGGTGAACCGGCTCTGGTTGATAAGTGGGTTCGGACGCAAATGGCGCTGGCTGCCGGGGTCGATGTGGTGGTGGAGTTGCCAATGCCTTTCGCCTGTAACAGCGCACCCCATTTTGCTGCCGGTGCGGTGCAATCGCTGACCGCGCTTGGCGTGCAGACCGTCTGTTTCGGTAGCGAGTCAGGCGACCTGCCGGCCTTGCAGCGCTGTGCCGCCCTGCTCGAAGAACATGCCGTGCAGATTGAGCGGCAGACCGGCGCCTTGCTGCGTCAGGGGATGGGCTACCCGCAGGCACGGGCGGCAGTGTTCGCATCAATCGTCGATGCCGAGCTGGCGGCGCTGCTCGACACTCCGAACAACATCCTTGGTCTGGCTTATTTGCGGGCGATCAGTCGTCTTGCTCTGCCGCTGCAACCCTGCACTCTGGCGCGACTTGGCCCCGGTTATCACGACATCGACGTAAAGGGGGGCATCGCCTCCGCCACCGGTATCCGACAGCGGTTGTCCATCGGAGAGCCTATCGACCGTCTGCTGCCAGCAGCCGCGCTGCTGCCGCTGCAACACGCCTTGGCCGCCGGACAGACCGTCGATGCCGGGCTGTTTTATCGTCTGCTGTTGGCGGCAATCCTTCGCGGCGGCGACGGCTATTATCTGGGCGAACATGGCATGTCGCAACGCCTGCAGCAGGCGGCAGCAGAGAGCGTCGACCTGGAGACCTTGATCAACGCGGTGCAAGCCCCGCAGTGGACCCGCACCCGGGTGCAGCGGACCTTGTGCCATCTGCTGCTCGGCAGTCGTGCGGATCAGATGAGTGCCTTTCTCGACAGCGGTCCGCTCTATCTGCACCTGCTCGGTGCCAGCGAGCGGGGCCGCCGGTTTCTCGCCGCCACCCGCAAACAACGCAGCCTGCCACTGATCGACAACTACTCGCGGGTCTACTCCCGTCTGCGCCGGTTCTACGGACGGGGGAGCGCGCAGGCAACTCTCGCCGAAGCGCAACTGGCAGCAGAGATCAACGCCACGCGGATGTATGGACTGTTGTTAGGGCAGCGCCCGTTAGGGGGGTGGAGTCGTGACTTTACGCAGGGGTGTTGTGAGGGGTGGGAAAAATCTTTCAGGCAATTGGACACGGATCAAATCTGATAAAATCTGATTTACACGGATTTAAAACCAAAAAAAATGGTAAATCTAGTTATTGGTAAAGTCAGGCTTATCGAACGCAGATAAAGGCAGGATGGACGCAGATTTAACAAAAAAACCATAACTTAGACTTCGACTTCACCCGCCTTTATTCGATTTTATCTGCGTTCGCTAAAAAAAAGATTTTTGCCTGATCTTGCCTGGTAAAGTCAGGCTTATCGAACGCAGATAAAGGCAGGATGGACGCAGATTTTAAAAAAAGACCAAAGCTTAGACTTCGACTTCATCCGCCTTTATCCGATTTTATCTGCGTTCGACAAAAAGTTTTTCGCTCGGTTTTGCCTGATCCGTGAAAATCAGATTTGATCAGATTTGATCCGTGTCCAATTGCCCTTGACCTTTGCCTGGAGATCGCCATCCCCCGAATTATTCGATCACCAGATCCGGCAGCTCGTTGCTGTCATCATCACGGCGTGGGAAGTGTTGTTCCAGAATGTCGGCGCAGCGGTTGATAGCCCCGCACAAAGCATCGCAGGGTTTGCCGTCGTGCAGTCCGGCGGTGATGATGCGCACAATCTCGGCCCAGGTCTCTGGTGCAACCTTGGCATTAATCCCTTCATCAGCCAGCAGCTGGACGCGCCGTTCGAATAGCGAGATCAGAATCAGAATGCCGGTGCGGTCCCGGGTTTTGTGTACACCGAGCTCGAAGAAGGAGAGAATGGCTTTCTCCTCGACTTCGGCCGCCATCTCCCGCGGGTGGATGAGGCGCCGGTGCAGCCCGGGCAGGGAACGGATCAGCCATTTACACGGCAGGTAGCCGAGCAGAAACAGGGGGAGAAACACCCAGACCGAAGAGTGCCCGAACCACCAGCTGGCCAGAACCGCACTCCCGAGGGCAAAGAAGCCGGCGCCGAAGGTTTCGGCACGCGGGTAATCGAAGGAGGCATCGATGAGCTGCGGGACGATCTCGCCGGAGGTCCGGGCTTCGGCCGCTGCCACTGCGGCGCGAATACGCTGCTGCTCTTCTGCCGTGAAATAGTTTTTCGCCTGTTGCATCATCGCCTCCTTACCAGCCACCGGA